>OGRV01000021.1_pt1 | contig 139912 bp, 122 predicted proteins | sample 1573731 | NCBI WGS metagenome assembly OGRV01 (sample SAMN03295828, study PRJEB24534) | human gut metagenome | isolation source: fecal sample 3 from infant 4 | host: Homo sapiens | place: USA: Pittsburgh, PA | collected 2014-07
GCAAAGGAACAAAAGAAGTAGGCGAAGCTTACGTAATGGTAATAGTGAAAAAAGCTGTTAAAAAAGAAAATAGTCAAGATAAATCTTCTAGCAAAAAGGCTATAAAGAAAAAGGAAAATTCTAAAAATAAAATAGAGGAGAAACCTTCTTTAAAACCTTCTGTAAATGAGAAAAAATATCCTGATAAAAATGAATCGAATAAAGATTCTGGTAATAAAGAGTTAGAAAAAACTGAAAAAGAAAATAGTGAAAATGAAAAAGATTCTCTCAAAATTCAAAGCACAAAAAACTCTCAATTGCCCCCTTTAGAAAAAAATAAAGAGGAAATTATCATTGATGAAAGTAAAAATCCTACACAAAAGGAACAATAAGCTTATGAAAATAGAAAGGAGAATAAGATGACTTTAATTACTGGAATTTTGTTTACTATAATTTTTTATAGTTTAACTAAGGATTTGATTAAAAAATATCCTGTCATATTTTATCTAGGAATATATGCTTGGACAGGATTTGTAGTTTATTATTATAATATGGGCTTTGATAGAAATTTCCCTACTTGGTTTAATGAATATTTTATGAAGATATTTTCAAGGGGGATATTTGCTACAGCTTCATTTATGATAGTAATGTTTTTAGGAACTATTACAAAACATAATGATTTTTCAAAAAAATTGATGGCAATTCGTGGAGAAATGTCTATAATGGCAAGCTTATTAGTTTTTAGCCACAATATAATATTTGGTTTGCGTTATTTCCCAATTCTTTTTACAAATCCTAGCTCTATGCCTCAAAGACAATTAATAGCATCAATAATAACAATATTTTTATTGTTGATGCTGATTCCTCTTTTTGTAACTTCTTTTAAGACAGTTCGTCGCAAAATGAAAGCTAAAAGTTGGAAAAATTTGCAAAAAATGGCATATCCATTTTTCATAGGAATATATGTCCACGTTATGGTGTTATATTCAGCTAATTGGAAAGAAAATATGTTAGGAGTGGTTATATATACTCTTATATATTTGGCTTATATAATCCTAAGATTAAGAAAAAGAAATATAAAAATGCAAAAATCATTGGCAAAATAAAGTTAAAAATCCTCAAAATGAATTTAATTTCATTTGAGGATTTTTTTTGTCCTTATTTTATTTGGCACTTAATGAAAATTCTGCAAATTTTTCAAAGTTTCCATCACTTTCTTTGCCGGATGTTTCATTAATTTTTGAACGACTTAGGGTGAAATTAAATTTTCTTCCGTCTTTTATTTCGTCTAGGCTTAGGTCTGAGAAATAATTGTTGAAAATAAAAGTTGTTGAATTTTCATCTGCAACTCTTTCATCTAGAGAAATTTTATTTCCTTTTTCGTCAACTCCTTTTAGTTCATAAACATAGGCTTGATCGAGATTTTTTATTGTTGCTGTAAGAGTAATTGGATTTATTTTCATCAATGAAATTGTGGCGTTTGTTCCTTTTATTTTTAAATTTTCAGCGAAAATTTTGTTGTCTTCGTTTATTGTATTCATTGGGGATTCTATTGAAATTATTTGGCTTTTATTTGCATCTGCAAAATATAAATCTACGTTCGCCTTATCTTTTTTTGGAAAAGATTTGTCAAAACTTATCATAAGATTTTCTGAGGATGTTTTTTTATCTTCTAATAGGCCTTCTCCTCCTGATGAGCTCATAGCTTTATAAGTTTTTCCATCAACTACCACCTTATACAAATATGAATTGTTTTTTGTATTTTCCTCTAAATTTTTTCCATTTCTAAGGGTATTTATAAATATTTTATTATCTTCAAAGGCTATATTTCCTATCACAAATGAATCTTCTCCCACTGTTACTGGTTTATTAATTTCTGCCATATATTTGTAGGAATCAGGACTTGCACCAAAGGCTTCCATCATAGTTACTTTTATGTCTGTTGTAAATTTTGAAACTTCTGCTTTTACAATTGGAATATTAAGTCCAGCTACTAGGATTAAAGCAATTGCTATTGGCAAAAATTTTTTTGATTTTTGATTTTTTTTGTAGGATTTTGCAGTTTTTATTAATTTTTCTTTTTCAAAGTCGTTTAATTCGATTTTTTCAATTTCAAAATCCATATCATTTATTTTGTCATAGATATTTTTCATAATTTGCTCCTTAAAGTTTTTTTGGCACGGCTTACTTTGTTGTAGAGTCTGTCTTTTGGAATTTTTGTGATTTTTTCTAAATCATCGTAGGAATATCCTTCTATAAATAATTTTTTAAAAATCTCCCTGTCTTTTTTTGACAACATTTCAAGAATTTTTTCGCTTTCATCATAATTTTCTAAATTTTTATCATAAATAAAACCAGAAACATCATCAAGATCAAGGCAGTCGTGTTTTGCTTCTTTTCTAATGGCATCAATTGCCTTGTATTTGGCAACTCCTGCACACCAATTTTTAAAAGATGACCTAGTAGGATCATAAGAATTTATATTATCCCAAATTCCAAGGAGAGCATCGTTTAAAATTTCGTCTAAAATATTTCTTCTATTTCCTATGGTTTTTACAATAACTCCTTTTAATATAGGTCCATAAAGGTTAATGAATTCAATCAAATATTTTTCATCTTTGTTTTTAATTCCTTTTATTAAATTTTTATCATCCATTATTTCCTCCTTTGCCTATATATTCGTGTAAAGTTGAGCAAATCTATCCTTATTTTAAATTATATCTTTAATTTTTTATAAAAAAACCATCCCGATTTTTTCGAGATGGTTTATAGGTCTTAAAATTTTATTTAAATAAAAGATTAATATCAAAATCTTTTTCTATCATTTTATTATCTAGCATGAATTTTTTGGTTCTTTCAAAGCCTTTTTTATCTTCTTCTGTAATTTTTGTTGAAAAATCGTACATTGGATACATATAATCGTAGGCTTTATCGTCAAGGTCTAATTCTTTTTTTACAATTTCTTTTGTTTGGTCTTTATTTTTTTCCATAAATTCTGCTATTTCTTTTTGGGCATCATTTATTGCTTTTATTACATCTGGATGATCTTTGGCAAATTTTTCTGAGCTTGCCACACAAATTATAGCATCTATTAAATCTTCTCCGTTTGTAATTTCATAAAGTCCTGCTTCTTTTGCCTTATAAGCTGCAGGTCCTCCCAAAAGTGCTACGTCTAAATTTCCTGAATCAAGGGCAGCTGCTGCATCTGGAATTGACATATTTGAAAATTCTACGTCTTTTTCGCTCATTTTTTCTTTTTCTAAATATGCTAAAAGTTCTTGGTGTAAGTTTGTTCCTGCAGGGCCTCCGATTTTTTTGCCCTTTAAATCTGATGGATTTTTTATTGAATCATCTTTTGCAAAAAGTGAAAATGCCTTTGGTGCTTTTGAATACATATTTAAAACTTTCAAATCTTGACCATTTGCTTTTGCAAGAATTGCAGAAGAACCACCAAGTCCATAAAGCAAATCAACATCTCCGCTTGCAAGAGCAGCTGTTTGGTCTGCGCCACTTGTGATTTCCTTGTAATTAATTTTTACATTTGGAAGATGTTTTGCAAAAATTTCCTTATTTTTTTCGATAATTGATGGAACATTTAAAGGCGATGTTACATAAGTCACATTTAATTCGTCGATTGATAATTTTTCCTTGGTATTTGATGAAGGATTTGACATATTAGCATTTGAAATATTTTCGTTTGATGCATTGTCTTTGTTTGAGCATGATGTAATCGCAAAAACTAAGGCAAAAATTGATAAAATTTTTAAAAATTTATTTTTCATTTTCTTCTCCTATTATTTTTTTAAAATTTTCTCTCAAAGTTTCCTTGGAGATTTTTTTATCTTCAAGATTAAAATCAGAAACTATTTTCCCCTTTTTCATTACTATAATTCTTTGACCTAAATTGAGAGCTTCTTCAAGATCGTGGCTTACAAATAAAAATCCAGAATCTTTGATTTTCATATAAGAAATTAATTCTTTTTCAAGCCTTTCTTTGCTAATCTCATCAACAGATGCAAAAGGCTCATCCAAAAGCATAAAATTATTTGGAAAAATAAGAGCGCGAGCAAGGGAAACTCTTGCTTTCATACCTCCAGAAAGCTGAGAAGGGTAGGCGTTTTCAAAGCCTTCAAGGCCAATTATTTTAATCCACTTTTTGCAAAGATTTTCATTTTGATTTGAAAATAGAATATTTTCTTTGACATTTAGCCATGGCAAAAGCCTTGGATTTTGAAAAACTATGGAAGTTTTTATATCATTTTTAATAATTTTTCCAGAGTCAATTTCCAAAAGCCCGCCAATAGCCTTGATTAAAGTTGATTTTCCACAACCAGAAGGGCCTATTAGGATATTTCTTTTTTGGGGATTTAAAGTTAAATTTATTTTATCCAAAGCCTTTATATTTTTATCGTCGATATTATAAGTTTTACAGAGGTCAATTAGACTTATACCATTCATTTTTAAGATCTCCCTTCAAAAAAAAGCTTGCAAATTTAACAAAAATTTTGTCAGAAATCATTCCAACAAAGCCTATTAGAAAAATCCCAACAAGAACTTTATCAGTCCTAGACATAAGCCTTGAAAAATTTATAAGATAACCAAGGCCTTTTGATGCGGCTATCATTTCCGCTGCAATAATTGACCTATAAGCATAGCCAAGACTAATTCTTGCGCCAACAAAAATATCTTTCAAACTTGATGGCAGGATAATTTTTTTAAAAATTTCCTTATTGTTATAAGAAAAAGCACGGGCCATTTCAATTAAATCAGGCTCTGCTACCATAAAACCCTTTTGAATATTTAAAAAAATAGGAAAAAATGACGCCAAAAAAACTATGGCGATTTTGCTGATTTCTCCAATTCCAAGCCACAAAATCAAGAGGGGAACAAGACCAAGAGGCGGAATACTCTTAAAAAAATTCAAAATATTTGAAAAATATGGGTAGGTTTTAGGTTTTAAATAAAAAATCAAAGCCAAAAAAAAGCTTACAAGAAAAGCCAAAAAATATCCAACAAATACTCTAAAAAGGCTTGCAAAAAGATTAGCAAAAATCGAACCATCAACAAGCATAGCACAAAAAGTTTCAAAAACTTTAAAAGGCCCAGGCAAATAAATTGGCGAAAAAAATCCGATTTTATAAATAAATTGCCAAAAAATCAAAATAAGTATAAGTATTGAAAGATTTTTAAAATTAAAGTTAAATTTTTTCATAGAAACTCCCCTAATATTTTACCAGAAAATGAGAAAGTTTATCAATAATTATTTGGAAAAAATTGTAAGATTATTGATGTTTTTTAAAAATTAATATCATTCATTATCAAAAAAAAGTAAAGAAAAAACCCGTACCGACTAATAATCGATATGGGTTAAGTTTCATTTAGTTTATTTATGAAAAATTATCATAAAATTCTCTTATTCAAATTTCAAAGAATTTATAATATTTTCATTTAAAAGTTGGGTTTTATTTGTATTTTTCAATGGACCTGCAAGGATAATATTTACAAAATAATCTTTGGTTTCAAAGGCTATTTTTTCTCCTTCTAGTGAAAATTGCTCGGTATAAATTCTTACTTTTGATTTTAAAAACAATTTTTCTTTTACCATTTCTTCTTTTACTTCTCCCATTGGGCTTATAAAAGCTGGTGGAATTTGACTGCCCTGACTTTGGGCAAAAGAATTTTTCAAATCAATTGCCTTATCTTTTTTTATTTTTGAAATTATAATTTGATTTATTGTTTTTCCTGAAACTTGATTTTCATAAACGGTCAAAGCGTCGCTTTCTTGAATATTTTTCATATCTTGAGGAATATTAAAGGAAAAATCTCCCATATCAATTTTTTCTGTTGCGTAAAGATTTATATATTTGTCAAAAGATTTGAATGATTTGGCAACCATATTGAAATCTTCGCTTTCTGGATAGGTTGTCGACAATAAATCTGCCATTATATAAGGAGAGGCTTGGGATTTTTCCTTATCTTCTACAATTTGAAATTGAATAATATTTGTAGGCGTTGCCATAAATATATTTGTGTAAGAAAATTGATTATCTTCAACAATTGAATAATAAGTTTTCTTATAATCGCTTTCAAGTCCTACAGGTTTTTGAACTACATTTGCATTTTCAATTTCCGAATTATATGTTTCTTTGTCAGAAATTTTATAAAGCTCATTTTTTATTTCGTCTTCTGATTTTTTTCCTTCTTCTAATAATTTTTTTATATTAATTGAAATATCATAATCATCAGATTTTGGAAAATCAATCACATAGGTATTTTTATTAGAAGTATTAGAATAAACTTTGCAACTGTTTGGTATCCTTATATTAAAAGCTTCCAAGAAAATATTTTTGTCGTAATCAAGATTTTTAAGCTCATCTTTTGTATAAGGCTCATTGGAAGAAGTGGAAATATCATTTGGATAATCTCCCATCATTCTTTCAACGAACAAGGAATTATCTCTTTGAAATCCTTCAATATTTTCGTGCTTATATTCTAATCTTTTCTTTTTTTCTTTTTCGCTTGAAATACTATTTGCTGATATTTTTTCTTTTATTGTGCTGTCATTAGATTTATTTATACTTTCATCGAAATTTATGCAAGATGAAAAAAGTAATATAAATAAAACAATCAAAATTTTTTTCATACGATCTCCAAATTTTATTTTACCTATTGATTATATCATAAATCCTTAAAAATTAAACAAATAAAAAGATTTTTACAAAAAATTAAAAATTTTAAAAAGGTCTTTAAAAAAGTTCCACTTCTTGGTATGATAAAAATGTAGGAAATGGTTTATTTCCTATTGACTTTAACAAGAGAATTTAAAGGAGAAAAAATGAATAGAGATTTAGGTATCAACTTATGTAGAGTAACAGAGGCAGCAGCTCTTGCAAGCGGAAAATATTTAGGCAAGGGTAAGAAAAACGATTCTGACAATATTGCAGTAGACCAAATGAGAGCAATGTTTAATTATTTGGGAATAAACGGCAGGGTTGTAATCGGAGAAGGGGAAATCGACGAAGCTCCTATGTTATATATAGGTGAAGAAATTGGCGATATGAGCCAAGATGATGTTGTAGATATAGCTGTAGACCCAATAGATGGAACAGCATCTCTTGCAAATGGAACTAGCAATTCAATCTCAGTAATTGCAGTTGCACCACAAGGTTGCTTACTAAATGCTCCAGATGTTTATATGAATAAAATTGCCACAGGAAGCAAGGCAAAAGGCGTAATAGATATAAAAAAATCAACCAAAGAAAATATAGAAAATGTAGCAAAAGCTTTGAACAAAAAAGTTTCAGATATTACAGTTTCAGTTTTGCACAGACCAAGACACGAAAAATTAGTTGAAGAAATAAGAGAAGCAGGGGCTAGAATTTCTATGGTAGAAGACGGTGATGTTTTGACAGCCATAGCCACAGAATTATCAGATGGAAAAATTGATTTGATAATGGGTATAGGCGGAGCACCAGAAGGTGTTATAGCAGCCGCAGCCCTTAAATGTTTGGGAGGAGATTTCCAAGGAGTATTTGCCCCATCAGATTCAAAACAAGTAAAAAGATGCCTAAAAATGGGAGTAGATTTCGACAAAGTTTACACAATAGACGATTTGGTAAAAGGCGATGACGTATTATTTGCAGCAACAGGAATAACCGATGGAACTTTTCTAAAAGGCGTATCCTACACAAAAAATAATATGGCAAAAACCCAATCACTATTATTAAGACTTCCATCAGGAACAATTAGATACATTGACTCTGTCCACAAACTAAATCAAAAACTAGACCAAAAATAAAGACAAAAACGACAAGCTTATAAAAATAAGAAGGATAGATTTTAAAATAAATTGAGATTTCTTGGGGATTATGTAAGTTTTATTTAAAAAAAATAGACTCATAATCCCCAAAAAAATGCACAAAATTTTGGATAAAACAAAATCCTTAATTATTAAATAATTAAAAGCCATAGAAAAATATGTAAAAACAAACAAAGAAAAGTACAGAGCTTTTCTATTATTTTTTATTATATTGAAAATTTTTTTATTAAAAATTTTTGATTTATTAAAAGATTTCATAAAAACTCCTCAAAGTTATTGATAACTGTTATCAATTTTATTATATAAAATCAGAAATTTTTGTCAACAAAGTACATAAAAAAAATAAATTTTTAAAATAGAATAAAAAACAAAGCAAAATTTTATAGAAAATTTTAAATTCAAAAGAATGTATTTAAAAAATTATTTGAAAATAATTATTTAATCTTTTCGAATTTTTCTATAAAAATTGATTAAAATGGGTAATATACATCTATATGGTCAATATGCTATAATTAAACTATATATAGTAGGAGGTGAAGGATGGCAAGCGATGTAATAAATCAAGTTAAAGATGCAGAAATTGCAGCTGACAAACTTGTAGACGATGCCAAAATAAAAGCCAAGGAAATAATTGAATCATCAAAAATCGAAGCAAGCAATTCTTACAAAGAAAAAATCGAAAAGGCAAAAAAAGATGCTAATGATTTAATCGAAAATGCAAAGAAAGAAGCAAGCGAAGAAAAGATTCCACTTATTGACAAGGCAAAAGATGAAAGCAAAGATATTTTAGACCAAGATGAGGGAAAAATTGAAGGGCTTTTAAATCTTTTAACAGAAAGGATTGTAAATAATGGCAATAGTTAAAATGGATAAGTTTAATCTTTTCTCTTTTGAAAATAATAGAAAAAGCCTTCTAGATATTTTACAAAAGTTTAACTATGTTCATTTTAACGATCTTGTGGTCGACGAAAAGGAAGACTACCTCAAAAAGGTATCTAACCAAGATAATCTTACAAGAATTGATGAAAAAAGATCAAAGCTAGAATATGCAATAAATTCTATAGAGAAGTTTTTGGATAAGGAAGAAAAATCTTCCCTAACAAAAAAGGACATGAGTCTTGATAATCTCTACAAAGAAGGCGAAAATTTTAGATTTGATGAAATATATCCTCAACTAAAAGAATACATTGATATAAGGGATAAAAGTCAAGATAAGATTAAAAATTTAAAAGCAGCAAATGAAGAACTAGAAAGCTTTAAGGCTTTGGATTTGGATATAAATTCTATTGAAAACTCACACAGATTTTTCGTAGAAATTGGCTCAATTGCAGATCAGTTTTATAAAGATTTTGACCAAGATTTAGTCAAAAAAGATTTTAAAACTGCCCTAGTTGTAGATCTTTCCAAAAAAGATAGCCTAAATTATCTAATAGCCATATCAAGTCTTGAAGAAGCAAAAGATTTTAGAGAATTTCTAAGAGATCATGGTTTTTCAAAAGCAAATATTAAGACCAAAAAGAAAGTTAGTGAAAAAATAGCTTTAAATCTAGAAGAAATTGAAAATTTAGACAAAAAGCTTAAAGATAGTGAAGAAAAAATTAAGCAAATGAAAATATTTTTGCCAGATTTTTACCTTTACCAAACTTATCTAGAAAATTTAAGAAAAAAAGAAGCAAGTGGCGAATTTTTCATCAAAACAAAAAGAATAGACTTCATTGAAGGCTATATTCCTCACAATCTAAACGACAAGTTCAAAAAAGATTTGAAGGAAGTTTTGGGAGAAGATTTTGTACTTGATATAAAACAAGCAGACAAGGATGATCCAGATGTTCCTGTAATTCTTGATAACAATAAGCTTATCAAACCTTACGAATCAGTAGTAGAAACCTACTCACTACCAAAATATAACGAAGTTGATCCAACGCTTTTGGTTTCAATTTTCTATACAATATTTACAGGTTTCATGCTTGGAGATTTGGGATATGGATTAATACTTTTTATTGGAACAATTTTACTTAGAAAATACAAAGATTTGCCAGAGTCAACTGACAAAATGGCAAGACTTTTTACAAGAGTTGGTCTTTCAGGTTGTGTATTTGGACTAATATTCGGTTCATTTTTTGGAGGAATTATTCCACTACCAGGTCTAATTGATACACAAAAAGATTTCAACACCCTAATGGTTATTTCACTTATAATCGGTGGCATATCATTATTTACAGCTTTGGGCGTAAAAGCCTATATGCTAATTCGTGATGGCGATCCACTCGGTGCAATATTTGATGTATTATTGTGGTATATGGCAGTAGGTGGAGCTATAGCCTTATATTTACTTGATGGATCAGGAAAAAATGTTGCAAAAATAATAATGATTATAGGCATGATAGGCATAGTTCTTACAGGAGGACGTGAAAATAAATCTGTTGGAGGAAAAGTTGCAGGAGGTTTATATTCTCTATATGGTATGAGTTCTTGGATTGGAGATTTTGTATCATTTTTAAGACTTATGGCGCTTGTTCTTTCAGGAGGATTTGTAGCTTATTCAGTAAACTTGATTGTAGGAATGTTATGGCCAGCGGGAATTTTAGGAAAGATAGGAGCTATTATAGTTTTTGTAATTTTCCAATTATTTAACTTATTCCTATCAACCCTATCAGCATACGTTCACTCCCTAAGACTTGTTTATGTAGAAATGTTTAACAAGTTCTATGAAGGTGGCGGCAAGAAATTTAGACAAATGATAGAAAATAGCAAATTTATAAATATAATCACAGGAGGATACAATGGTTGATTTTTTAGTTGAAAATGGTGGAAAGATAATGGGAGCAGTTGCTGTTGCTATAGCAGTATTCTTATCAGGAATGGGATCTGCCAAAGGAACAGGAATGACAGGAGAAGCAGCTGCGGGCTTAACTGTAGAAGAACCACAAAAATTTGGTAAGGCACTTGTACTACAACTTTTACCAGGTACACAAGGACTTTACGGATTCGTAATAGGATTTATGATTTTAGGAAAATTAGGTGGAGATCTTAATTTCCAACAAGGACTTTATTATATCTTCGCAGCTCTTCCAATTGGAGTAGTAGGATATTTCTCAGCAATAGCTCAAGCAAAAGTAGCAGTATCAGGTATGAATATACTTGCAAAAAACGAAGATAATTTCGTACAAGGAATAGTTTATGCAGTAATGGTTGAGTTATATGCAATCTTAGGATTTGTAATTTCCCTACTTCTAGTAAACAATATATAAGGCTTTATTATGAACAATCTTGATTTATTATTAGATAGAATAAAAGAAGACGGCAAAAAAGAAGCCGATCATATCCTATCTAATGGTCAAAAAAGAAAAGAAGAAATAATAAAAGAATCAGAAGAAAAAGCCCAAAAAGAAGTTTCACAAATTATAGAAAATGCCAAAAAAGAAGCAAAAAGAATAAAAGAAAATTCAAAAGTAACTGCAAATAGACAGGCAAGAGATATAAAAATTGAAGCAAAAAATCAAGTTGTAGAAGATATTTTAGAAAAATTAATTGAAAAATTAGAAAAACTTGGACCAAATTCTTACAAAGATTTTGTTCTAAATAGACTCAAAGATTCAAAAATCGAAAAAGGCGAAATACTTTTACAAAAAGATATGAAATTTCATTTCAAAGAAGAAGATTTTAATGGGCTTAAAGTATCAAACGAAAGCGTAGAAGGTGGATTTGTTGTAAAAAACGGAAAAATTTCCTACGATAACACCTACAAGTCTTTGGTAAACTTTGAAAAAGATTCTTTAGAAAAAATTATAGTTGATGAAATATTTAAGTGAGGTGATTTAGATGGATAGAGAAAAATTTATCCGCCCATCCATTACTACAAGAGTATACGAAAAAAATCTCCTTACTTCAGAAAATTTAAAAAGGCTAATAGATACAGATAACCTAAATGAGGCTATATCATCCTTAAACGATACAAAATATGGCGAGCTTTTACAAAAATTAGACAGAGCTGAGGATTATGAAAAAGTCCTATCTCAAATGCTTATAAATTCATATAAGGATATGATAAAAATAAGCCCTGATAAAAACTTGGTAAAATATTTGGAAGAAAAATATAATTTCCATAATTTGAAAGTTTTATTAAAAGAGCTTATTCAAGATGAGGACTACAAGTCTATCTATATTGATATAGGAAAAATTGACCTTGTAAAAATAAAGAGAAATCTCAAAGAAGATATAAATCAAAATGACAAGTATTTTTCTTATGCAAAAAAAGCCCTAGACCTTTATAAAGAAAATAAGGATCCTCAAGATATAGACTTATCTTTGGATAAAGATTTTTATGAAAAACTTTTAGAAGATAGCGAAAATCTCAATTATGAAAGTTTAATAAAATTTACCAAAGAAAGAATTGACCTTACAAATTTAAAAACACTTTTAAGAATTAAAGGTCAAGACCAAAGTGTAGACTTATTAGAAAAAGCCCTAATAGATGGAGGAAACATTGAAAAAAATCTCTTTAGAGATTCACTAAATGCAGAAAAAACTTCATATTCAAATTTATTTTTCAAAGAAAAAATTTACCCACAAGTAAAAAATGCTTTGGAAGAAGATGATTTGTATAAGGCTATGCAAAAAATAGAAAAAATAATCGATAATCACTTGATGGATTTTGCAAAAGAAAGCAAAAAAGTAAGTTATGGTCCAGAAGTAATTATGGGTTATCTTATAAGTCGTGAAATGGAAATTAAAAACTTGAGAATTATCCTAACAGCCAAACTAAATTCACTTTCTCGTGAATTTATGGAAGAAAGGTTGCGTGATTTGTATGTATAGGGTAGCCGTAATAGGAGATAAAGATTCTGTCCTAATGTTTAAGGCATTGGGAGTTGACGTATATACAGCAGTAGATGGAGAAGATGCAAAAAAACTTGTAAATAAACTTGCCCAAGAAGATGTGGGAATAATATTTATTACAGAAGATTTTGCAGCAAAAATCCAAGATACTATAGACAAATACAGAGAAAAAATGACTCCAGCAATTATACTTATACCATCCAACAAAGAAGATCTTGGACTTGGAATGGCAGATATAAATAAGAGTGTAGAAAAAGCTGTTGGAGCTAACATTTTGAACTAAAAGGAGACCAAATTTGAATAAAGGTAAAATCACAAGAGTATCAGGTCCACTTGTAGAAGCAAAGGGATTATCTGATGCTAATATCTATGATGTGGTCGAAGTTTCAAAAGATAAGCTCATCGGAGAAATTATAGAGATGAGAGGGGATGTTGCAAATATTCAAGTTTACGAAGAAACAACTGGAATTGGACCTGGAGATGAAGTAGTCTCAACAGGAGCTCCACTATCAGTTGAACTTGGACCTGGATTACTTGAAAGAATGTATGACGGAATCCAAAGACCACTAGAAAAACTTGAATTATTGGCAGGAGAATTCCTAAAAAGAGGAGTTACAGCCCCACCACTAAATAGAGAAAAATTATGGGAATTTAAAGCGGAAAAAGAAGTTGGCGATGAAGTAATCCCTGGAGATATTCTAGGAAGTGTTGATGAAACTTCAGTAATTAACCATAAAATTATGGTGCCAAATGGAATAAAAGGAAAAGTTAAAGAAATAAAAAATGGAGAATTTACAGTTGACCAAACAGTTGCTGTAATTGAAACAGAAAATGGCGATAAAGAATTAAATATGATTCAAAAATGGCCCGTAAGATCTCCAAGACCATTTAATAGAAAACTTGATCCAGACACACCACTTATAACAGGGCAAAGAGTTATTGATACATTTTTCCCAGTTGCAAAAGGTGGAGCTGCATCAATCCCGGGCCCATTTGGATCAGGAAAAACAGTAATCCAACACCAAATTGCAAAATACGCCGATGCTGACGTTGTAATTTATGTAGGTTGTGGAGAGCGTGGAAACGAGATGACTGATGTACTTGACGAATTTCCAGAACTAATCGATCCAAAAACTGGCGAATCAATCATGAAAAGAACTGTACTTATAGCAAACACATCAAATATGCCAGTTGCAGCCAGAGAAGCCAGCGTTTATACAGGAATTACCATGGCAGAATATTACAGAGATATGGGATATTCAGTTGCTCTAATGGCAGATTCTACATCAAGATGGGCAGAGGCTCTTCGTGAGATGAGTGGACGTTTGGAAGAAATGCCAGGAGATGAAGGATTCCCAGCATATCTTGCAAGCCGTATAGCAGATTTCTACGAAAGAAGTGGAAAAGTTATTGTAAATGGACAAGTAGAAAAAGAAGGATCACTTTCAGTAATAGGAGCAGTTTCTCCTCCAGGTGGAGACTTATCAGAACCAGTTACCCAAGCAACACTTCGTATAGTAAAAGTATTCTGGGGACTTGATTATGATTTGTCTTACCAAAGACACTTCCCAGCTATAAACTGGCTAAATTCATACTCACTCTACCAAGACAAGATGGATTCATATATAGACAAAACTGTTGATGAAAAATTCTCAAAAAACAGAATGAGAGCAATGAGCCTACTTCAACAAGAATCATCCCTACAAGAAATTGTAAGATTAATCGGTCGTGATGGCTTAAGTGATGATGATAAATTAAAACTTGACGTAACAAAATCACTAAGAGAAGATTTCTTGCAACAAAACGCCTTCCACGAAACAGATGCTTTCTGTCCAATGGAAAAACAAGATTTAATGCTTGATACAATCCTTTATTTCTATGACAAAAGTCTAGAAGCTCTATCTGATGGGGCAAATCTTGATAGACTTGAAGAGCTTGAAGTAAAAGAAAAAATCACAAGATTAAAACTTATAAAAGATGAAAACTTGGAAGAATTCGACCAAGTCAAAGAACAAATAGATAAAGAATGCAAAGAAGCTGTAGCAAAGGGGGAGGATGAATAATGCTAAAAGAATATAAAAGCGTATCAGAAGTAGTTGGACCCCTAATGCTTGTCGAAGATGTTAGTGGAGTTGATTATGAAGAGCTAGTTGATATAGAACTTCAAACAGGAGAAAGAAGAAGAGGAAGAGTAATAGAAATTGACGAAAACAATGCTGTTGTTCAACTTTTTGAAGGTTCTTCTGGAATTAACTTAAAATCAACATCAGTAAGATTTTTAGGTAGACCACTAGAACTTGGCGTAAGCGAAGATATGATAGGAAGAACTTTTGATGGACTAGGAAGACCAATCGATGATGGCCCATCAATTATTCCTGAAGAAAAAAGAGATGTAAACGGAGTTGCAATAAATCCTGTAAGCCGTGATTATCCATCAGAATTTATCCAAACGGGTGTATCAACAATCGACGGATTAAATACCCTTGTTCGTGGACAAAAACTTCCAATATTTTCAGGATCAGGACTTCCACATAATAAATTTGCAGCCCAAATTGCAAGACAAGCAAAAGTATTAAACGATAGCGAAGACTTTGCCGTTGTTTTTGCAGCTATAGGAATTACATTCGAAGAAGCTCAATTTTTTAGACAAGACTTTGAAAAAACAGGAGCTTTGGATAGGTCAGTAATGTTTATAAACCTTGCAGATGACCCTGCAATTGAACGTTTATCAACACCAAAAATGGCACTTACAGCAGCAGAATATTTGGCGTTTGAAAAGAATATGCAAGTTTTGGTTATCATGACAGATATGACAAACTATGCAGAAGCTCTTCGTGAAGTTTCAGCAGCAAGAAAAGAAGTTCCAGGCCGTCGTGGTTACCCAGGATATCTTTATACAGACCTTGCAACCCTTTATGAAAGAGCTGGAAAATTAAAAGGAAAACCAGGTACAATTACCCAAATTCCAATTTTAACCATGCCAGAAAATGATATAACCCACCCAATCCCAGATTTGACAGGCTATATCACAGAAGGACAAATTATTTTATCAAACGAATTGTATAACCAAGGAGTAAACCCACCAGTTTCAATTCTTCCTTCCCTATCAAGGCTTAAGGATAAGGGAATTGGTGAAGGAAAAACAAGAGAAGACCATGCAGATACCATGAACCAAATTTATGCAGCTTATGCATCTGGAGTTGACGCAAGAGAGCTTCAAAAAATCCTTGGAGATTCTGCCCTTTCAAAAGCTGACCTTGCCTTTGCAGAATTTGCAAAACAATTTGAAGAAAAATATATAAATCAAGGATTCTACACAAATAGGTCTATAGAAGATACCCTAAATCTTGGTTGGGAATTATTAAAAATCATACCAAAATCTGAACTAAAGAGAATCGATGATGAATTAATCGATAAATATTTGGATAAAGAAGAAAACAAAAAGGAGTCTTAGGCTATGACAAGGCTTAATGTAACTCCAACCAGGATGAATTTAAATACCCTAAAGAAAAGACTTGCCACATCCAAAAGAGGATATAAACTTTTAAAAGACAAACAAGATGAGCTAATGAGACAATTTCTTGAAAAAATCAGAGAAAATAAAAGACTTCGTGAAGAAGTTGAAGCTGATTTGAAAGATTCATCAAAAGGATTTTTGATGGCATCATCTTTTATGAGCCCAGAATTTTTGGAAGAAGCAGTAAGTTTTCCAACACAAAAAATTGGGGTTGATATAAAGGTAAAAAATGTCATGAGTGTAAGAATTCCACAAATGGAATTTAAAATTGACAAGGGAGGAAACGAAAATGCCTCCATGTATCCTTACGGACTTGCCCAAACATCAGCTGATTTGGACCTTGCCATAAAAGGATTAAATAAGGTTATGGATAAACTATTAACTTTGGCAGAACTTGAAAAATCAACTCAACTTATGGCAGATGAAATTGAAGGAACAAGAAGAAGGGTAAACGCCCTAGAATATAGGACAATTCCAGATTTGGAAGAAACAATAAAATATATTAGAGCTAAGCTAGAAGAAAATGAGAGAGCAACTATCTCAAGACTTATGAAAGTTAAAGATATTATATCCGAAGCCTAAGTCTTGAAAAGAGAAAATTTCATAGTTTAGTAATAAAGAAAAAAGGGACGTGTTAAGCGTCCTTTTAATAAATAAATTTTGAAGGAGAAACAAATGGATACGGAAGGACCCTACGCGAATTTAATAATTTTTTTAATAGTTTTGGCACTTATTTTATTAAATGCCTTGGTTAATATGATTTTTTCATCTTTAACTTCCCTAAATCATCAAAAATTAAGAGAGATGGTAGAAAATGGAGATAGTAAAGCTAAAGATGTTTTGATTTTATCTCAAGACCAACAAAGACTTATGCAAAGTCAAAATTTTCAAGACGGAGTTTTATCAATTATTACAATTGCCTTTCTTTTATTAAATATAAAAGATTCTTTGAAAAATTTTTTAAATAGAGAATCAGATTTTATGCAAATGCTTATAATGATTCTTATGGTAATTGTTTTTGTAGTTATAAAAAGAATTTTTGCAAATATGATTCCTCAAAGAATTGGAATTAGAAATCCCTATACTATTTCCAAAAAGACAAGAGGATTTGCAAAATTGATTTTATTTTTGACAAGGCCCTTTGTAAGTTTTATAAATAAAATTACAAATATCATTATGAATATTTTTGGAATTGAGTCTAAGGCTATTGAAAAAGAAGTTACGGCAGAGCAAATAAAATCCATTGTCCAAGTTGGAGAAGACCAAGGAGTTTTAAGACCATTAGAATCAAAAATGATTCATTCAATTATGGAATTTGACGACGTGTGGGCAGAGGAGATAATGACTGCAAGGCCTGAAGTATTTATGATTGATATAAAAGATAGGGAAAGAAAATACTTGGATGAATTTATCAAATTAAAACATTCAAGAATTCCAGTCTACGATGAAGAAGTCGATAATATTTTGGGAATAATTTATACCAAAGATTATCTCTTAGAGGCACTTGATGTGGGAATTGCAAGTGTTGATATTAGAAAATTAATAAAACCAGCCTTTTTTGTGCCAGAAAAAATTGAAATTGATAAATTATTTTCTCAAATGCAAAAAGATCACACTCACATGGCGATTTTGATAGATGAATACGGTGGATTTTCAGGACTTGTTACTATGGAAGATCTGGTTGAAGAAATTGTTGGAGATATGGACGATACATTCGACAAGGACCTACCAGATATTAGAAGTTCAACCAAGGGTTCCTATATAGTAAAAGGTTCGACATCAATAAAAGATTTAAATGAATTTTTGGGACTAGATATAGATGAAGAGAACGACCAATACGACACAGTAGGTGGTTTTATAATCGATAAACTTGGATTTATTCCAGATGAAGGCTGTGAAAAAGCAGTAGTCTACAAAGATTACGAATTTAAAATTTTATATATTGAAGAAACTAGAATTAAAATTGTAAGAATTAAAAAAATAAAAAATCCTGAAAAAATTTCAGATTAAAATAAAAATATAAAAATAAATGAACCAAACAAGGCTAAGAAGTCTTTTGTATAGGTTCATTTATTTTTTTGTGTTTGAATAATGTTATTATATTTTTAATAACAAAGTATTGTCAAAGAAAAACTAATATGCTATAATACAAAAGTAATTTTATATGATGGAGAAAAGCTCAGATTTGTTTCTGGGCTTTTTGCGTCTATAAGGAGGTTTTATGTTAAATTATGCACACAGGGGCTTTAAGGCAAAGTATCCAGAAAATACTATGCTTGCTTTTAGAAAAGCTCTAGATGCGGGAGCAGATGGCATTGAACTTGATGTTCATTTATCAAAAGATGGACATTTGGTTATAATACACGATGAAAATCTGCTGAGAACTTGTGGCTGTGACGTTTTTGTTAAGGATTTAAATTTAGAAGAATTAAAAAAACTAAATGCAGCCTATGGATATGACGGAATTGATGAGAAAATTCCTACTCTTCGAGAATATTTTGATTTTGTAAAGGATACTAATCTTATTACAAATATTGAAATTAAAAATGGCTTGATAGCTTATGATGGAATTGAAGAAAAATTATATGAGCTTATGAAAGAATATGAAATTTGTGATAGGATAATTATTTCATCTTTTAATCATGAATCTGTTCTTAGGATGAAGGAAATCGATAGCACTTTAAAATTGGGATTTTTGGAAGAATCTGTTTTGGCTAATCCTGTGAAATATTTAAAAGATAATGGAATTTTTTATTTTCATCCTTTGGTAAATACTGTTGACAAAGATCTTGTTTTAAAGCTTCATGATGAAGGAATTTTTGTAAATGCGTGGCTTTCTTCAAAACTTTCTTATAATTTGGAAGATTTTGTTGAAATGGGTTTTGATGGTCTTATTACTGACTTCCCTGATAGGGTTGATGAATTATTAAAAAAATAAATAAGGAGATTTTATGCAGAATTTAGAACTATTTTTAGAAAAATTTAATAAGATATTGTGGGGAAATTGGCTTGTATTTGTATTGTTAGGCCTTGGTATACTTTATTCAATAGCAACTGGGTTTGTACAAGTTAGACATTTTAAATTTATTATTCATAATACTTTGGTAAAAAGTTTTAAGGAAAGAAATATTGAAAAAAGAGAAGGTTCTTTGTCTACATTTCAAGCTATGATGGTAACTTTAGCTGGAAATATTGGTGGAGGAAATGTAGTTGGTGTAGCGACAGCAATTGTTGCTGGTGGATATGGTGCTATATTTTGGATGTGGCTTGCTGCATTTTTTGGAATGGCATTAAAATATGGAGAAATCGTTCTTTCACAAATTTATAGAGGAGAAGACGAAGACGGAAATATCTTATCAGGTCCAATGTATTACATAAGAGATGGATTAAAAGCTCCAGCTTTAGGAATTGTAATAGCAGTTTTGATGACTATAAAAATGATGGGAGCAAATCTTGTTCAATCAAATACAATTGCTACAATCCTTGCAGATAATTTTAAAGTCAATAATCTATTGACAGGAATTATTTTGACAATTTTATTATTTATGATAGCAATTGGGGGACTTAAAAGATTAGCAAAAGTTGCAACAAGCCTTGTACCTATTATGTCTATTCTTTATGTTGTATTATGTTTATTAGTTATAATTGTAAATATTAAAAACGTTCCTTTAGTTTTTAAGGCGATTTTTGATGGAGCATTTTCTTTCAAAGCTGCCGCAGGTGGTGTAGGCGGACTTGTTATAGCAAGAGCTATGCAATACGGTATAGCAAGAGGAATGTATTCAAACGAAGCAGGAGAAGGAACAGCACCATTTGCTCACGGTACAGCTATTGTAGATCATCCAGTAGAAGAAGGAATTACTGGAGTTACAGAAGTATTTTTAGATACAATAATTATTTGCTCCCTTACAGCAATAACAATAGGAGTATCACAAATACCAATAGACGGAGAAACAATACAAGCATCAAACATGGCAATTAGTGCAATAGGAACAGTATTTAAACCCCTATCTTATGTAGCAATATTTGCACTATTGATATTTTGTTTTACAACCCTTATGGGACAATGGTTTAATGCCGCAAAATCATTTACCTATGCCTACGGAGAAAAATTTACAAGCAAAGTTAAATTTATTTATCCATTTCTTTGCATAGTAGGTTGTTTGGGAAAAATAACAATGGTTTGGACAATTCAAGATATAGCCATGGGACTTGTAATAATTCCAAATATCCTTGCCCTATTAGTTTTAGTAAAAGAAGTAAGAAAACAAACAAAAGATTTTTTCGAAAACAAGTAGGAAAAGCTAAATGGAAGACTTAGAATTTATAAAAATACTAATATTAAGATTATTTTTGGCTTGTTTAGTTGGTGTAATAATAGGTCTTGAGAGAGAATTTAAAGGAAAATTTGCAGGAATAAGAACACATACAATAGTAGCTTTGGGAGCAGCCCTTGCAATGATAGTTTCAAAATATGGTTTTTCAGATTCAAGCCATTATGATGCAGAAAGAATTGCAGCACAAATAGTATCAGGTATAGGATTTCTCGGCGGAGGTCTTATATTTATAAAAAAAGATTATATATCAGGACTTACCACAGCGGCAGGAATTTGGACTACAGCAATAATAGCTATGAGCATCGGCGCAGGAATGTATATAATAGGAATATGCTCAAGCATATTAATATTAATTTTACAATTGTTTTTAAAAGAAGAATTTGGGATTTTTAGTTTTATAAAAAGGCCCTATACCATAGATATAGTTTTAGATAATCCTATGAGCATAGAAAAAATATATAAGTACTTCAAAAAAGAAAATATAAAATTCAGCGAAAAATCCATAAATTATAGAGATGATAAGCTGATATTAGAAGTACAATATCACAATAAAAACGAAAATGAACTAATAGGAATTATAAATTTTTTGAGAGAAAACAGAAGGGTTTTTAAGTTTAGTTTGGATTAAAAAAGAATTTAAAAACAAATTATAAAACTATAAACTATATTTCAAACAATTTCTTTCGTTTTATTTTTTTGATAAATCGCTTATAATATTATTAAAAGATTTAGAAATTAGGGATAGGTGGTTTATGGTAATTAATAGGTATATAGTTTTTTATTTTTTCTTTGCCATTTTGGGTTGGGTTTGGGAAAGTATTTATTGTACGGCTCAAAATCAAAAATGGCAAAATAGGGGATTTTTGTATGGGCCTCTTTGTCCAATTTATGGTTTTGGTTCAATTTTTGCTCTTTTTGCTTATGATTTGGTAAATGGTGGAGTCTTGGAAAGACTTTCGTCGCTTCAAATTTTTATCGTGGGATTTGTGGTTTCCATGATTTTGGAATATCCTACTTCATATATTCTTGAAAAATTATTTCATGCAAGATGGTGGGATTATACGGATGTGCCTTTGAATTTAAATGGAAGAACTTCTGTGCCAACTTCTGTTGGTTTTGGTCTTGCTGGAATTTTGGTTATGAATTATTTGATTCCTATGGCAGAGAATTTGTACTTGCTCTTGCCAGAAATTTTTGTAATAATTCTGCCTTTTATTTTGATTGGAATACATTCATCGGACTTAACTCTTACTGTTGTAAACTTGACGAATTTCCAAAAACAACTTGATGAAATTGAGGAAGAATTCCAAGAAAAAATGACTCAAAGAGTTGATAATTATTACAGAAAGAAAAAAATGTACAGCCCAAAAGCTCTTAGAAGGGTTGTTTCCTTTAGGATGAGTGAATCAAGAAATAAAATTGCTGAAAGAATTTTGAAGGGAATAGAAAAAATCGAAGAGGAAAGAAAAAAATCATAGAATATTTTTAAAAAACAGGTGGATTTGACCTATCCCATATAATTTGGGAGTAAGCTAAGATCAGCCTGTTTTTTATTTCTTTTCAATGTTGATTAGGAAAAATTAAATTTATATGATTTTTTATAGTTAATAAAAACTAGCTATCTTGATAAAGGTCTGCCCTCTTTGATGGTTTTGCCAGAAAGAGGGCATTTTATGGGTCATAGATATAATTTTAAATATGGGCAAGTGTATTAACAAAATCAAGCCGAATGAGTGTTATATTTTTATAGTTTAAATTTTTCTGAGAATTTTATTGATTATTTTCGCTACTGGTTGGGTTTTCTTTTTTTATTTCTTCTGTTGGATTTATCTCTTTTGATTGATTTGTATTTATTTGATCTTTTTCCTTTTTGTTTTCTGGGCTATTTGACTTATCGTTGTTGTTATTTTCTTTTTTGCTATTTTCGTTTTTTTCAATATTTTCTATTTTTTTATTTTCGGAAATTTCGTTTGTTTCAATTTCTTCTTTATTTTCTTCTTTTATTGTTTCTTTTTTGATTGAAACTTTTGGTAAATCTTTTTTGTAGGTAATTTTTCCATTTTTCATTTCAAAATCTCTTGTATAGAAGTTTAGAGTTTGATCTTGTATGAATACTTGAACCATTGAATCTCCTATATTTAAAATATCTGATGAGTCTACTTTATAGTGGTTTTTCAAGAATTCTTTTATATCTTCGATTTTTATTTTTGATTTGTATTCTAGGTTTGTGTTTGGGTTTTCTATTTTGTATTTTATTGTTTTTACAACGTCTTTGGCTGTGTATGGGCCAAATTTTTTGTCTTTTTGCATTTGGATGATTTGTTTTATTGTTTTTGCATGATAATGGTTTTGATGATGCCAATAAAAAATATTTTCTCTTACTCCATTTGACCCATATACTGCTTCATTTTCTGGAAGATTTCCAAAATGTGTAAATTTTGATAGGTCGCCTTCAAGGTATGGAATTACTCCTTCTATTAATTCGGCTCTTATATCTTTATATTCGAAAATTTCATCGTCTGATACGGCAATATCATCGCTTTCGTTTTTTTCTACTATATATTCTGCGTCTGGATAAATATGTCTTGGATTTTCTTTTACCACCCCGACTTCTTCATCGCCTCTGTACAAATGCCAGTGATCTTTGTGGTCGATTATTTTGGTAATTCCTTTTGGCCATTTTCCATCCTTATTTTCATCTTTTTTATCTTTTGATGGCTTAACTTCAGGATTATTTTTTTCTGGTTTTTTGTTTTCTGAATGATTTTTATTTCCATATTCGCCAAAGTATGCCTTAGGGAATAAATCTTTTGGATTTGTGTAGGTTATTGCCTCTCTATTTTTTGAATCATAAACGTGGTAGTGGTCATTGTGAACAAGAATTTTTACTATGTCATACCTGTTTATAGTTCCCTTTCCTAAGATTGGAATTAATTTTAAATTTTTTATTTTCTCAAGTCTTTCTTTTTCCTTGCTTGATGAATTTTCGTTTTTATTATTTTTATTTTTTCTATTGTTTTTCGAATTGTTTCCTGCATTTGCAAGTTTTTTATTTGTTTTGGTATTTTGATTTGAATGATTTCCAGTATATATTCCAATTTTTATGTGTGGATAAGAAGTGCTTGGATTTGAATATGAAATATATTCATTTCCATTTGCTGTATAGATATGCCAATGATCGCCGTGTTGTAATATTTTTACAACCTTATCTCCTGATAGTTTTTTCGAATTGTTTGTTTTGTTTTTTGCTTGACTTGTAGGATTTGTGCTATGGTTTCCTGTGTATGTTCCGATTTTTATATTTGGGAAAAGCCCTGATGGATTTTCGTATGTTAAATATTCGCCACCATCTTTTGTATAAACGTGCCAGTGATCGCCATGTTTTTTTATGGCAATAACATTTTTGTTTTTTAATTTGTTTGTATCGACTACATCTACAAGATCAACTCCTCCATCTTTTCCAAAATCTTTTGGATCTTTGTAAGAGATGTGTTCTTTGCCGTCTTTTGTAAAAATATGCCAATGGTCGCCGTGTTTTACAACTTTGACTATGTCATCTTTTTTAATTTCTGAATCGACTAAAACTTCTGTAGTATTGTCTTCTTTTATTTTTTGTTCTGTTTTTACGCTTGCTTTTTTTTCTTTTTTGTCTTGGATTTTTTCGTTATTTTTATTAAAACATGAAGTCAAAACGAAAGATGTTGCCAAAGCAAGGGCAATTATTTTTTTATTTTTCATATAATCTCCTATTTTTTTATTAAAAGTACTAAAATCAAACTAAATACCGCTATTAAAACTACAACTGAACCAGGTCTTAGGTTAAAAATATAAGAAAGCATAAGTCCTGCAAATACAAAAACCAAGGAAAAAATTATGGAAAGGATTAAGCTATTTTTGTAAGATTTGCAAATTTGTATTGCCATAATTGATGGAATAACCAAAAGTGAGGAAACTATCAAAGAGCCAATTGTTTTTGCAGAAATTGCTACAGCTATCGCTGTCAAAAAACTTATTGTAAAATTCAATAGCTTAACTCTAAGGCCCAAAATTTGAGAAGAATTTGGATCAAAAAGCAAAAGGTAAAAATCATTGTAAAAATGAAAATAAATTATTAAAAAGCAAAGACTTAAACCAATTAACAAATAAAATTCTTCTTGAGAAATTGTAACAATTGAGCCAAAAAGATATGAACAAATAGCATTTGCACTTGCGGATAAATCAGCCATAATTCCAGCAATTCCAATTGATGCTGCAAGAATAATTACTGTTGAAACTTCTTGGTAATTTTTCAATTTATTTCTAATAATTTCTATAGAAAAAGCAGCAAATATACAAAAAATCATAGCCGAAAGAATTGGGCTTATGCCAAATGCAAGACCTATGCTAAGACCTGCCAAAGATGAATGGGATAGAGTATCCCCAATCATCGAAAGTCTTTTTATCAGAACTAATTGACCAATACAAGGAAGGATAATAGCAATTAAAGCTCCAGCCACAAATGCCTTTTGCATAAAATCATATTCAAAAATATTAAACATAAAAATCTCCCAAACTTTCCTTTAATTTATTTTTGTCGATTTTCCTAATTTTCTTATCAGACAAATGAAAAACTTCATCAGAAAAAATAGATGCAAGTTTATAATCGTGGCTAATCATCAAAATAGTTTTTCCATTGTTTGTTAAATTTTTCAAACGCTCATAAAAATCCCTAGAAAATTTCATATCTATAGCAGCCGTAGGCTCATCCAAAATAAGTAGCTTTGCATCTTTTATAAAAGCTAAAATCAAAGCCAGTCGTTGGATTTGTCCTCCAGACAAATCACAAAGAGCATGATTTTTCACATCAAGCAAATCAAAATCTTTCAAGAGCTTATCAATATCGTAAGATTTATTCAAAAATTTTATGTGGTTTTGAATAACTTCCTTAACATTCGTTGGAAAAAGTTTATAAGATTGAACAGAACTTTGAGAAATGTAAGCTAAATCTTTGTAATGATTAGACTTTTCTATCAAATCAGAAAAAATTTTAATCTCTCCCCTATAATCCTTTAATTGATTTAAAATTAAACGAATAAGAGTTGTTTTTCCAGCACCATTTTCACCAATTATCAAGGCGAATTTTCCTTTTTCAACCTGCATAGATAAATTTTCCAAAATATTTTCATTTTCATAAGAAAAACTTAAATTATTAATCTCTATTGCAAACTTACTCATAAAAAGACTCTTTCAAGGCTTCTAAATTTTTTTCCATCAATTTCAAATATCCCATTTCAGCTTCCTCTTTAGTCAAATTTTCCATAGTATATAAAGTTGAAGTTTTTGTATTCGTAGATTTTGCCAAAGTTTCAGCAACTTTTGGGGTAGCCTTTCCTTCAAAAAATATTGTAGAAATATCATGTTTTTTCACAAAATCAGCTATAGTTTTAAGTTGTTTAGCAGATGGCTCATCCTCAGGAGATATTCCTGTAACTGCAACTTGTTTTAAATTATAATCATCAGCCAAATAATTAAAAGCGGCATGAGAAACAACAAAATATCTTTTATTCTCATCAACATTTTTAAGCTCATCAGCAAATTTTTTGTCTAATTGCTTGAATTTTGCAATATTTTCATCAAGATTTTTCTTGTAGAAATTCTTGTTTTTAGGATCAATTTCAACAACTTTTTCATAAATATCCTCAAGCTCAGTCATGGCATTTTTTATAGAAAGCCAAGTGTGAGGATTTACCTTATCCTTTGAAACTTTTCCATCCTTTGCTGAAGAAAGTAAAGTTAAATTTTTAGAAAGATCAACAAATTTTTCCTTATTATCAGAAGAATTTTTTAAATCATCAATGAAAGTTTCCATAGAAGCTCCGTTATAAATTACCAAATCAGCCTTGATAATATTTTTAATATCGTCAGTTTTTAGCTCAAAAGAATGAGGCTCTTGGCTTTTATCAATAATAGATTTGACAATAAATTTATCGCCAACAATTCTTTTTGTAAGCTCCTCCACAGGAAAAAAGCTTGTATAAATTAATTTCTTATTAGAAGAATCTTCTTTTTTTGAAATATTTTCTTTTTGACATCCCCCAAATAAAAAAATAAATCCAAAAATTAAAAAAACCGCCAATAAATTTGTTTTTTTGTGTTTCATATAATCTCCTTTATTGCAAATGATTCGCATTATAATATTTTTAATTCTACTACAGAAAAAAAATAAATGCAAATGATTTGCAAGATAAAATTAAAGATTTTATAAATTATTCTATCCAAAGATTTTTTTAAGATTTGTAGAGATTATTATAAAATTTATCAAAAATATAAATTGAAAAAATTATTCATTTCGGTATTGTAAAAGTAGAAAAGAAAAGGAGAATTTATGATTTACAAAGCAGATTACGTAATACTAGAAGACAAAATTGAAAAAGATTTATTTGTAGAAGTGGAAGATGGAAAGGTAAAATCACTTTCCAAAAATGAGCCAGAAAATTTTACTTATTTGGAAGGAATTTTGGCTCCAGGACTTGTGGATACCCACATTCACGGCTACAAAAATGAGGATATAATGAATGCCAAAAAAGGAGCTTTGGATATAATTTCACAAGGCTTGCTTGAAACAGGTGTTACATCATTTTTGCCAACAACTCTTACAGATTCAACTGAAAGATTAAATGAAGCTGTAAAAGTTGTGGGAGAAGAATATAAGGATGTAAAGGGTGCAAAAGTTAGGGGAATATTTTTGGAAGGTCCATTTTTTACAGAAAAATATAAGGGCGCTCAAAATGAAAAATATATGTCCGATCCTGATATAGAAAAATTGAAAAAATGGAAAGAATTATCAGATGGACTTGTAAATAAAATTGCCATAGCTCCAGAAAGAGCCGGATCACAAGAATTTATAAAAAAAGCAAATGCCATGGGAGTTTATGTTGCCCTAGGCCACTCCGATGCCTCTTATGATGAGGCAATAAAAGCTGTAGAAGATGGAGCAAATATTTTTGTCCACACTTTTAATGGAATGAGCGGACTTCATCACAGAAATCCTGGTATGGTAGGAGCAGCTATGAATTCAGATGCAATATCAGAATTAATTTGTGATGGTCATCACGTAAATCCAGCTGCTGCAGAAATTTTGATAAATAAAAAAGGCTATGACAAAATTGCCCTAATAACAGATTGTATGATGGCAGGAGGAATGCCAGAAGGATCATATAAATTGGGAGAATTTCCAGTAAAAGTAGAAAATGGAACAGCAAGATTAGAATCAGGATCATTAGCAGGCTCAATTTTAAAATTAAAAGAAGCTGTTCAAAATGTAGTAAATTGGGATATAGTAGATGTATTTGAAGCAGTACAAATGGCATCATTAGTCCCAGCAAAATCCGTAGGAATAGATAATGTATGCGGAAAAATAAAACAAGGCTACGATGCAGATTTTATATTATTAGATTACGATTTAAATTTAAAAGCAACCTATTTAAATGGGGAGAAAAAATACTCAATTTAATAAAAAAATTAATATCTCCCGCACATCATAATAAATTTTATGATATGTGGGAGATATTTTAATTGGAAAACAACAATTTTAAAGTGGATAACTTTATACTTAAATCTATAAGTTTATAACTTCTCCACTTTCGATAGATTTATGAATAGCTTCTGCAACTTGGGTTGCCTTGATACCATCTTCTAGTAAGGATCTATAATTTTTTCCATATTCTACAGTGTAAATGAAATCAATCATAGGCTCAAGACCAAAACCTGAAACCTCCTTTTTCTCAAAATTCATAAAAATATAATTAGGCAAGGATTCTTTATTTTGATCATAAGTTTTAAGTCCTCTATAGGATTCATTTTTAAAATATTGCTTTTCTGTAAGGATTATAAGTTGTCCATCATTTGATTTTGGAAAAGAATTTGGAAGAGTCCAAGAATTTTCTAAAGTCCAATTTGATCCGTCCTCAAAATTTAGAATAGCAGATATAGAATCGTAAGAATCTATATCTTTAGATTTTAAAATTTTTTTTGTTCCTCTAGCATATACTGACTTAACTTCAGAGCCTGTTATATATCTCATCAAATCTATACAATGGATTCCAACAAACCAGGTTGGGGATGATTTATCTGCCCAATTAAACCATTTAGTTGGAACATCTATTACATCATCAAGTGACATATATCCTCTAATAACTGTATCATTTTCGGCTAATATCTTATTTCTTATTGCATTGTATGCTGGATCCCATCTTTTATGAAAATCAATATAAATATTTACATTATTTTCTTTTGCTAATTTTTCAATTTCTTTTGCTTGCTCTACACTTGTAGTTACTGGTTTTTCGCAAAAAATATGTTTAACTCCAGCTTTTATTGCATCTTTTAATGGTTCAAAGTGATATGGGTCTGGAGTACAAATTGATATAGCATCAAGTTTTTCTTTTTCTATCATTTCTTTTACAGAAAGATAACCATCTAAGCCATATTTGTTTTTTGCTTTTTCCAAAGTTTTTTTATCCATGTCACATATAACTAATTTATTAACTTCTTTTAAACTTTTAAAAGTTAATATATGATATGTTCCATAAATTCCTGCTCCTACAATTCCCAAATTAATTGACATTTCTTCCTCCTAGACCAAATTGTTTTTCTTTAAGTATTGTTTGTTTATATATAAAGCCACAGCATCAATACCTAGAAGTAAAGCAATTCCTATTACTTTCATAGAAGCAAGTTTTGTAGGAATGAAGATAAATAAGTTACCTAATGCCATAGTAGTTGCTTGTTGATTTTGACTTACCAAATCTAATCCTTGTTTTATAGACATTTGATTAAATAATGGCGCAGCCCAAGTGGAAATCCATAAAACTAATGGAATAAATAAAATACCTGAAACGAAAGTTCTTCTTTTGTTTGCTCTATGAACGATTGTAGCAAAACAAACATAGAAAGCTGCAAAAGGAACTTCACCAAGTGGTAAGGTTCTATTTCCTGGAAGAACAGCTGCCAATATCATAAAAATTGGGATCATAACAACTCCAACACTTTGTGTTAATGTGTGACCTATTGTTACAGCGGAGTCAAGACCTATGCTAAGAGTTCTTCCCTTAAAATTTTTAGCAAAAAAGGATTGAGCTTGACCAGAAATTGGCATAAGACCTTGAACGATTAAATTAACCATTGTTGGATATAATTTTAGTATAGCGGCAGTTTTTATTGAAACATCTAGAATACCCTTTACATTATATTGAGCTGAAATTCCAAATATTAATCCCATCAACAGACCTAAGAATAGAGGATCTCCAAAGACTGTAGATATTAAAGAAAATAATTTGTTATCTTTCTCCTCTTCAAACTCATCTTCATCTTTAAAATCAAAGAAAGGTATTTTATCGTATATTTTATCAAGTAGCATAAATAAAGGTGCTGATGCTGCCGCGAAACCATGTGGTATAGAAACACCCTCAATACCTATAACCTCTTCAGTTTTTTTGGCGTTTAGATCTGCAAAAACATATCCTAAAACAGCATGGCTTACTGCTGCTATTATAGAAAATATTGCACTTTTTGTTAATCCATATACAAATCCTGCTGTGATACAGTAATACCAGAAATTATAAATATCGACATTTACTGTATTTGTGAATTTTCCAGCGACTAATAATATATTTACAATTACAATCACAAGTATAATTATTGCTGATAAAGAAAAACCAAATCCTGTTGCGGCTGCAGGTCCTCCGCCTATATCAATTGCTGAAAGATTTAAGTTAAATCTTTTAACAAAAGCATCAATTACAGGAGATAGAGAATCTGCTACCAAGCCTCCTACGATACTAACACCAATTAATCCTATTCCTACAGTTGCTCCCGATTTAATTGCATCGAGTAGTTTAAGACCAAAAATAAGTCCTAATAACATCATTAGTATTGGAACAAATATATATGATCCTAGATCCACTATATAGGCCAATGCATTTTGTAAAAATTCCATAAATTTCTCCTTTTATTTTATTATTTTAAAGCATCTACTATTTCCTTTTCAGTCTTATCTTGATTTATTCCTGATAAAAATGAGCTTCCTTGAACAACTTGAGTTTTGTATTTTTTTTGATCAACTTTCATTGTGGTTATAAAAAGATCTGACTTATTATCATAACCAGGTAATTCTGAAAGTCTTGTTTGAATAATATTAGCTTTAATTTTGTTCTTTTTTAAAATATCTTCAACTTTCATCTTTACCATTGTTGATGTAGCAACACCTGCACCACAAGCTATAACTACTGTTTTCATAAAATTACCTATTTAATCCCTTCTTTGTTAAAAAAATCTATTATTTCTTCCTCACTAACTAAATTCTTTAAATATTCTATTTTTTTTGAGTCTGTAAAAAGTGTAAATAGTTTTTGTAGCATTTCAATTTGGTTATTTCCACCTTTTATAAGCATCATAATAACTATCTTCACATCAACATCTTCGGACCCATCCATGTTTTCAAAACTTACTGAATTTTTTAAAGTAAGAATAGAGAGTTTTTCTTCTTTTATATGGATAGAATCAGTATGGGGAATTGCAATACCACATACTGAAGTTTTTAGTCCAGTTGGATAATTTTTTTCTCTATCTACTAGACCTTTTAAAAAACTATCTTTTACATATCCAAGATTAATTAAATTTTCGTTTAAGAACTTGAAAATCTCCATTCTATTATTAAAATTTTGTTCAGTAAATATTAAATCTTTTTCTAAAAGCATATTTACTTATACCTCACTATTCAAAAGGATGGACTATTACACCTTTTACCACTCTATTTACTGTTCCAGATTCTGAAGGATTGTCTACATCATTGTCTATTTTTATAGCTGTTTTATAGGCGAATAATTGACCTAAAATTAAATATACAATAGACAAATAAGCATCTGGAATATTGTTTTCTATATTAAAGGATAAGTTACTTTCTTTGAACCTAGAGCTTCCTATTCCTACAAGTTTTTTAACGATTTTTTCAGACTTCATTTCATTAATAATATCTATATCGTATTTTGCTGTGTAATCGTCATTTGATATATAGTTAAAAACTATAGTTTTTTCATCTAAAAATGATTTTGGACCATGTCTAAATCCTGCTGATGAATCGTGTAAAGTTGCTATTTTTCCTGCTGTTAATTCTAAAATTTTGAGGCTTGCTTCAGTAGTCATATATGATAAAGCTCCACTTCCTAAATAGACTACTCTGTTAAAATCTTCTTTTACAATATTTTCTATAATTTCATCATAGGATAAAGATTTATTTCCAAGTTTAATTATTTCTTCTAAGATGCTTTCATTAAAGTTTTTATCAAAAATAATTAATGCAGCAAGAAGCATTGATGTAGCAGAACTTGTCATCGCAAAGCCTTTATCATTTGTTCTATCATCAAGAATTACTGCAAGGGCATTTTTTTCGTTTTTAGCATCTTTTGCTAAATTTCCGTCTTTTGAACAAGTTATAAACAAGTGTCTTATATCAGATATAAGTTGATTTGCAAGATTGACGCTTGCAAGCGATTCAGGTGAATTCCCACTTCTTGCAAAATTTACTAAAAGTGTGGGCTCATCAATCAAATAGTCTTTAGGATTTGACATTATTGATGGAGATGGATATGAATAAAATTCAAATTTTCCATAGCTTGTTTTGTTTAAATAATTTGCTATTACATCACCTATATAGTTTGATGTTCCTCCACCTGTAAAAATAACTCTTACTTTTTTTTCTGAAAAATTTATAAAGTTATAAATTTTTTCTTTTTGTGCTTTAATGATTTCAAAAGTTTTTTTCCACATTTCCGGTTGTTGATAAATTTCTTTTAATGTAACATATTCTCTAGACATATTATTCCTTTCTTAAAACTAAATTTTAAACCGCGGATATCGTTTTTAACAAAAAATAATTTTATTAATTGTTTAAATATATGATATTATAAATATTTATAATTGTCGTTGTAAAACATTTCCATAAGTGGAGGGTGCTTGTAAACTTTATCTGTATATTCAATTAATTTAGCTAATGCTATAATTTATTTAAAGAAGTAGAGATTATAAAATTTTGAGGTGGTTATGTGAGAGAAAGTAGAATAAAAAAAATATTTGAAATTCTAACCGAAGATTTTAAACCATATACTGCCAAAGATTTGGCGACTTTGATAGATTATAGCTCAAAAACAATTAGGGATGATATTAAGCAACTTAATAATTTACTTTTTGATAATGGAGCATATATTGAATCAAAATCTGGAGTTGGATATAAATTTGTAATAAATGATAAAGAAAAATTTTCTATTTTTATCCAAGATATATGGCCTAAATATGCTATAGAAGATGAAATGAATTCACAAGACTATAGAATAAACTATATTGCAGTTAAATTAATAATGAAATGTGATTATATTAAATCAGATGACTTTTTAGATGAACTTTATATAAGCAAATCACAACTTAATATGGACCTTAAAATTTTAAAAGAAAAATTATCTGCTTACAGATTGAAAATAGTTTCTAAACCTCATTATGGAATGAAAATCATAGGATCAGAAATAAATATTAGAAAATTTTTGGCTAATAACATTGATGGTCTTATATCAAAAGAGGATTACGAAACTTTATCTAAAATCACAGATTTTTCAATTGACACAATTCATTCTATTGAAAGTATGGTTTTCAAAACTTTTAAAAAATATAACTTTGTTACTAATCTTGTAAAATATAATAATTTTCTAATTTATTTGATTATAAGTTTATATAGAGTTAGTGAAAAAAGAGAGATTGAAGAGATAGATAATGACAATATAAAATCTAAAAACAAGGAAATTAGTAAAGTTAGCTTAGAAATTTATAATGAGATTTGTAGGCTTTATAAGATAAAATTCAATGAAGCTGAACTGTTTTATATAGATATAAATTTATCAACAAATACAGATTCTATAAATACCAATGATTTAAAATTAGAAAAATTAATAGATTATATTCTAGAAAAAATAAAAATAGCTATGAATATTAATTTAGTTGATAATGTAAATTTAAAGTCATCGCTAAATGCACATTTAGGGCCTATGATCGAAAGAGGAAAAATCGGTATAAAACTTAAAAATCCGCTATTAGAAGATATAAAAAAAGATCATATTGCTTTGGAATGTGCAAAAATTAGTAAATATTATATTCAAAAAAAATACAAAATAAATATAGATGAAGATGAGTTAGGATATATTGCCTTGCATTTTAGTGCGGCTATTGCTGAAAAGAGGGAGAATTTAAATAAAAAGAATGTTCTTTTGGTTTGTGCTAGTGGCAAAGCTACAGCAAAAGTTTTAAAATATAGATTTTTACACGAATTTTCCAAATATATAAATATTCTAGATACTAGCGATTATCTGAAATTAAAAGAAATTAATATAAAAAAATATAATTTAATAGTAACAACTATTCCTTTGGATTTATATACAGATATTCCAGTTGTAGAAGTAAGTGCATACCTATATAAAAAAGATATTAGCCAAATATTAAGGATACTGAAAAATAAAAATATTTTTGATAACATTAAATGTTTATTTGATAGAGAATTATTTTTTAATATTAAAGAAAATTGTAACCACAAAGATATATTAGATTTTTTATCGAAAAAAGTGAATAAAAGAACGGGGATCGATTCCAAAATTTATTATAAAGAATTAATAGATAGAGAAGAATTAGCCTCTACATGTTTTGAAAATAAAGTTGCAATCCCTCATCCTCTCAATTCAGTATGCAATGAAAATTTTATATCTGTACTTATAAATAAAAATTCTATAAAATGGAAAAATCAAAAAGTTAATATTGTTATTTTAATAAACATAAATGAATTAATAGACAATGAAATAGTAGAAAACTTTTATAAGATTTTAAGTGAATATTTAACAAATAATGATAAAATATTAAAATCAATGCAAGCTGAAAATCTAGAGGAGTTTCTAAAAGAATTTTTAAATTAATAATTTGTATAACAAAAACAGAATAGTATCAATAAGATAATCCTCTTTAAGAGTAACTTCCTACAAACAAAAACAGGTGTTAGCATTTATTTTGCTAACACCTATTTTTTGAAAATATTTTAATAAATTTACGCGCTTATTAAAATTTTAAGACAATATTATAACTAGGTTTTAAAATATTAATTAAAGTTGATGTAATTTTTATATTCCATCTTCAAAATTATCGTCTTCAATTTCGTTTTCGTTTTTGTATTGTATTACTGATTCTCTTCCGATATTAATTATTTCTTCAACGCTATCATCAAGATTTCCAGAAGAATTTAAAGCTTGATAAAGACTTGCAAAATTTAAACCTGCTATAACTCTTACGTTTGGAAGATCTCCCAAAGTCATTACAGCTCTATTAAATGGAGTTCCTCCTGCAAGATCGGCAAGAACTATAACATTATCATAATCTTTTAATGATTTGTAATTTTCTTTTAATTTTTGGTCAAATTCATCAAGATTATCATTTTCTTTAAATTCTTGTATTTTTAAATTTTCAAATTCTCCTGCAATCATCTTAACAGCGGAATAAACTCCGCTGGCAAGAGATGCATGACTTGTTGCTATAACTGCATTAGCCATTAAAATACTCCAATATAGGCACCAGCTACACCGAGGATTAATAAGAAGGCAATACATTTAATTGGAGTCCATTTTTTCTTTGTCAATAAGAAAAATAGCAACAAAGTTATAGCTAGGGGTACAAGATCTGGAATTATTCCATCTAAAACTTCTTGAATTTTAACTTTAACAGGTTGTTCTTCGTAAGTGTTAAATTCGATTTCGGATTTTCCATTTCCTAAATCTCTTATAACTGCTCCATCATTTAATTCTTTTTTATCTTTGTCTTTATATAATAATTCGTCATATTCTGATAACTCATCGTTATTAACAACTGTATCTACTAGAACAGGTGCATTTGTTGTACCATTATCTACTTCAAGTGCTATTGAAGTATCGCCATATACGCTTACTAAAGCTCCTACAACCAATACTCCAAGAATTGATGCTGCTCTAGTAAATTCTTTAGCGTTTTGCGTCAAAACATCAATGGCAGATTCGCCCATCCTATATGACCAATTCATCAACCAAAATCTTATAGCAAATTGGCATATATTAAATACTACAAAGAAAAGTATAGGACCTGCAATTGAGCCCTGCAAGGCCATGTTTGAAGAAATACCTGCAACGATTGGTACAAGGGTAAACCAGAATAAGGCATCTCCTATTCCTCCCAAAGGTCCCATGGCTGCAACTCTTACGGCTCTTATTGTTGGAATTTCTACTTTATTTTCTTCTAGTGAAAGGATAATTCCCATAACAAATGTTATAAGGAAAGGATGGGTATTAAAAAATTCTAGGTTGTGAGCCATTGATTTAGAAAGGTCATCCTTATTTGTGTGAATTTTTTCAAGACCTGGCAAAATTGAATATAACCATCCACCAGCTTGCATTCTTTCGTAGTTAAATGATGCTTGAAGAAATAATGATCTCCATACCATCTTATTTAATGTTTTTTGATCTAGTTTTTGACTAGGATTGGTATCTTTATAAGAATTCATATCATTATATTCCATCTTCTTCTCCTCCTTCAAAATTTGCAGATGCACTTACATTTTTTAATCCTACATGAACTTGGTAATCCCAGAAAGCAAGTGCAAATCCTATTAATGAAATTATTAATAGAGCTGAACCAGATAGGGATTCGTTAGCCATTACAATAACTGCAAGGGCAAATCCGATAAAGAAAAATCCCCAAAGATCTCTTGAAACCATAAGTCTTAATAAAACTGCAAAACCTACAAATTTCATCATACCACCAGCAACTCCAAGACCGTGCATTAGAGTTTCTGGAATCATAGCTGCAAGTTTAGCACCGAATGAAGATCCTGCTATAAAGAATAAAACTACTATAATACCAAAAATACTTCCCAAAAGAATCATTGCGAAATAATTGATTTTTTCGATTCCTTTAGGGTCTGCATCTTTTGCATATTGATCAGCTTTTGCCATAACTGGACTCATCAAAGTAAATATAATTGTAACACCATATTGACCTAAAAGTGCAAAAGGAATTGCTGCAGCTACTGCTGCATTAGGTTCAAGACCTGATGTTACGGCAAAAATAACAGAAACTATTCCGCCTATAACTGCATTTGGAGGTTGAGCTCCACCTATAGGCATATTTCCTATTGTCATTAATTGATAAGTTGCCCCAACTATAAGTCCTGTGTGCATATCTCCCAAGATAGCTCCTATAACAGGACCTGTAATTATAGGTTGATATAATGATTCTAGGAAAGAGAATTGGTCAATAGCTACTACAAAAGTAACTAGAAAAATTAAAATTATTTGTAATATATTAAAGTTCATACAATCCTCCTAGATATTTTATGAAAATAATTTATTAATGTCTTCTGCTGATTCAGTAGGTACCTTTCTAATTTCTAGATTGACACCTTTTTCTTTAAGTTTTTTAAAAGCCTCAACGTCGCTGTCGTCAACAGCAACAACTCCTGCAACTTGTCTTTTGCCTTCAGCCATGTGCATATTTCCTATATTAAGATCTTTAATAGGAACACCGCCTTCAACAAGTGTTAGAACGTCTTTTGGGCTTTCACATATTATGAAAATTTTTTGCCTATCAGCAGCCTTGTGTATAGTATCAATTGTCTTTTGAAGAGTCCAAAACCTAGTAGCAACACCATTAGGAGCAGCCATAGTCATAAGATTTTGTCTCATTTTATTATTTGCTACATCATCATTTGCAACAAGAATAAGATTTGCACCAATAACTTTGGTCCATTGAGTAGCAACTTGTCCGTGTAATAGTCTATTATCTATTCTAGTTAGAACAATATTAGGCATAATAAAACTTCCTTTCAAATTAATTTAGTATTTCACTAATAGAGTAACGGCTAACTTTAATTTCAACATCCTTGGCAATTTTGATGATAGCATAATCTTCTTTCAAAGAAACAATTTTTCCATAAATACCATCAGTCAACATAACTTCCTTGCCAGGTTTAAGATTTTTGTGTAAGCTTTCAAAATATTTCTTTTTCTTTTTTAGATTTCTGTGGCTCAATATTTGACTAATTAGTACAAAAATAGCTATAAAAATCAATAAAACCAAGGATGTCCTTGCTATTTCACCTAACATAATCCTCCTTTCCTAAATTATCGAAATAATTTTAAAAATTTTTAGAAACATTTTCCCGAATTTTAAAAAAATTATTCTCTAAAATTTAAATATAATTGCCAAAATTTTAAAGTGAGAAAAATTTTATAAAAATAGGATATTTTCTAGAAAACCAGAAAAATAAAATCAAAATATTTATCTGGTAATTACCATTATTTTATATAAAATTAATTGATATGTCAAGAATTAATTAAAAAAATAATTTTTAAAGCTCATTTAAGCATAAAAAAGTCAAAGCAAACTAATAAAAAAACAAATTACAATAATAAAAATCCAATCAAAAATTATTCTTGTAAGAAAAATAAATTTTGCAAATGAAAGAAAACGATACATTAAAAAAAGAAATTATAAAAAAATTTTAAGGCTTAGAAAATTTTAATTTGAGATTTTAAAATTTAAAATTATTTTTAAATCCTTAATTTAAATTTATTTCCTTGACCTTGGTCTTTATTTTATATATACTAATATTAGCAATGGTAGTTACCAATGAAAAACTTTTGAAAAGGATGGTATCATATGAGAGAAGTTTTTTTGGGGATTGATGGCGGTGGAACAAAGACGGCTTTTGTTCTTGAAGTTAATAAAAAATTATATGAGCACAAGGAGAAAACTATCCACTTAAAGCAAATTTCTAGAGAAGAATTTTTTAAAAGATTAAAAAATGGAATTGAAATTTTAGTTAAAAAGGCTGGAATAGAAATTTCTGATATTGATTTTACTTTTTTGGCTATGCCGGGCTTTGGTCAATTTAAGGAAGACGAATCTTTTATTCTTGAAAGTCTTGAAAAAATTTTGGGATCAAAAAATTTCAAAGTTGGAAATGATTGTTTAAATGGTTGGGCAGGCTCTTTGAATGCGAATGCTGGTATTAATTTGGTTCTTGGAACTGGCTCAATTGGTTTTGGTGTTGATAATAATGGAAATACTATGATGTGTGGAGGCTGGGGGCCTTTGCTTGGAGATGAGGCTAGTGGATATTATATTGGTCTTAAAATTTTAAATATTTTTACAAAAATTTCTGATGGTAGATATGAAAAAAGTCCGATTTATGATCTATTGAAAAAGGAATTGGAAATCTCTGATGATTTTGAAATAATTACTTTGGCGAATAATATGCAAAGGGATGAGCTTGCAAGTCTTTCTAAAATTTTTTCTAAGGCAATTGATGAAAATGATACTTATGCTTTAAATCTTTTGGATGATGTTGCAAAAGAGGCTAGCCTTGTTATAAATACTCTTATCAAAAAACTGGATTTTAAAGGTGCTGTTAAGGTTTCATATTCTGGTGGCGTTTTTAATTTGGGTCAAAGATTGCTTGATAAGATTGAACAATATGCTGATGATAGGGTGGAGATTGTAGAGCCTTTTGCAAATCCTTCTATTGGTTCTTTGATTTTGGCAAAGAAATTTTATGAAAAAGGAGAGATGATTTGATTTTAAGTATAACGGCAAATCCTTCTGTTGATATTTCATATAATATTGAAAATCTCAAAATTGATGATGTTAATAGGGTAGAGCTTGTAAATAAAGATGCAGGTGGCAAGGGCATTCATGTTTCTTATGTTTTGAATGAATTGGGAGAAAATGTAATAAATTCTGGTTTTGTTGGCGGAAAACTTGGGGAATTTATTGAAAAAAGGCTTGATGAAAGAAAAATATCCCGCGATTTTATTAAACTTGATGATGAAACTAGAAATTGTATTGCGATAATTCATGATAATAAGCAAACAGAAATTCTAGAAAAAGGTCCAAAACTTGAGTTAGAAAAGGAAAAAGAATTTTTGGATCATCTGGAAAAAATATCAAAAAATATTGAAATAATAAATATATCTGGTTCTTTGCCAAAAGGTCTTGATGCAAGTTTTTATCAAAAAATTATAAAATTTGCAAAAGAAAATAAAATATTTGTATCACTTGATACATCTGGAAATACTTTGAAAGAAATTGTTAAAGGAAAAATCAAACCTGATTTGATAAAACCAAATGAAACAGAAATAAAAGATATTATTGAAAAAGAATTTCCAGAAAATGAAGAGGAAATAAGAAAAATATTTGAAAAAGCTCCCCTTAAAGATATTCCTTATGTAATTATTTCTCAAGGAAAAGATGGTGCTTTATTTAAAATAAAAAATAAAATCTACAAGGCTAAAGTTCCAAAGGTTAAAGCTATAAATCCTGTTGGAAGTGGCGATTCGACCTTGGCTGGAGCTTTATCTGCAATTTATAACAAGGAAGATGATGAAGATTTTATAAAAAAATCAATGACTTGTGGACTTTTGAATGTTCTAAATGAGGAAATTGCCCACATAAATATAAATGATTTTGATAAATACAAAGAAAAAATAGAAATAAAGGAGTTAATATGAAAATTTCAAAAGAAAAATTAGAAAATCTAAAAAAATTAGCAAATGAAGATGGAGTAATTGCAGCTCTTGCCATAGACCAAAGAGGTTCTATGGAAAAAATGATGAATAAAGCAAACGAATCATTGAATAATGTTGAAGGGATTTCTGAATTTAAAAGACAAGTTTCAAAAGAGCTTACTCCTTTTTCATCATCAATTTTGTTAGATCCAATTTATGGAAAAACTGCTATTGATGCAAAAGATGAAAATGCGGGATTAATTATAAGCTACGAGCAAACAGGATATGATGAATATGAAGTAGGCAGACTTCCTAAATTAATTGATTTTATGTCAGGACTTAGGGCAAAAGAAATGGGAGCAAACGCATTAAAAGTTCTTTTGTATTATGATGTTGACGAAGATGAAAAAATAAATGATGTAAAAAAAGCTTGGGTTGAAAGAGTTGGCTATGAGGCAGAAGGCTTAGGACTTCCATATTTTTTGGAAATTGTAACTTATGATTATACACTTGATAGCGAAAAAGATGAAAAATATGCAAAAGTTAGACCAAAAAAAGTAATTGAAGCTATGAAAGAATTTGATAATCCTAAGTACAAGGTTGATGTTTTGAAAGTAGAAACACCAGTTAATATGAATTTTGTAGAAGGCTATGGGGAAAATTTTGTTTATAGCAAAGACCAAGCTAAGAAATTTTTCAAAGACCAAGCTGATGCAACAAATATTCCATTTATATTCTTATCAGGTGGTGTAAGCGCAGAACTTTTCAAAGAAACTTTGATTTTTGCAAAAGAAGCAGGATCAAATTTCAATGGAGTTTTGTGCGGTAGAGCTACTTGGAAAGATTGCGTTGATATATATGCAAAAGATACAGAAAAATCAAAACAATGGCTTAAAGAACAAGGAAAAGAAAATATTCAAAGCTTAAATGAAGTTTTAAAAGAAACTGCTGTTTCAATATTTGAAAAAATTGAAAAATAAAAAAATTTAAAAAATAAATTAAGATAATTATTAATAAATCAATTAAATTGGTCTTGAATAAAGTACCAGAGAAGATATAATATTATTTATATGATGGTTACTACCAATGAAGGAGGGCGTAATGCTTTTAGATGAAAGTAAGTTGGAAGAAAAAGATTTTAAATACACTTACACAGAAATTTTAAATCAAGCAGATACATGGCTTGAAGTTTATAATTTATACGAAAAAAGAAAAAATGATATAGAAAATTTTTTAAAAAAAGTTGGCAAAGATTGTAAGGTTATTTTTACAGGGGCAGGAACAAGTGAATACGTTGGGAACATTGCCCTTGATTATTTGAAAACTCATGGAGAATTTGAATTCGAATCAGTTGCAACAACAGATTTGGTTTCAGCTCCTTACCTACATTTTGAAAAAAATCAAAAAACACTTTTGGTTTCTTTTGCAAGAAGTGGAAATTCCCCAGAATCTCTTGCGGCTGTAAAACTTGGTAAGCAAATTGTAGATGATTTTTATAATTTGCCTATAACATGTGCAAAAGAAGGAAAACTTGCTCAAGCTTTGAAAGATGATGAAAATTCTTATGTATTTTTGGAACCAGAAATAACAAATGATAAAGGATTTGCTATGACAAATTCATTTTCATCAATGTTGCTTGCGACTTTATTGATTTTTGATACAAAAACAAAAAATAAAAAAGAAATCGTAGAAAAAATTTCAAAACTTGGAAAAGAAATTTATAATAACTTGGAAGAAATTGAAAATTTAGTAAATTTTGATTTTAATAGGGTTGTATATCTTGGCTCAGGTCCTTTGGGAAAATTAACAAAAGAAGCAAGATTAAAAATTCTAGAATTAACAGCTGGAGAAGTAGCAACAATTTGGGAATCATCAATGGGATTTAGGCACGGTCCAAAATCATTTGTTGATGAAAATACTCTTGTAATTTCTTTTGTTTCATCAAATCCTTACACAAGATTATATGATTTAGATATTTTAGATGAAATAGAAAATGATAAAATAGCAAAAAAAATAATAGGAATTTCAAATTCAAAATTAGATAGGGATTATGAATTGATATTTGAAGAAGATGGATTAGATGATGTATATCTTTGCCCTGCCTATATAATTATTGGACAAATAATTGCCTTAGTAACCAGCCTTAGAGTAGGAAATACTCCAGACAATCCATCAAGAACACACACAGTAAACAGGGTTGTAAAGGGCGTTACAATCCACGATTATAAAAATTAAGGAGAATAAAAAATTATGTCAGCTCTTTACTCAAAACTCATAGATGAGTTGATCACAAAAATTTCCTTTATGGAAAAAGGAGACAAGCTCCCATCAGAAAGGCAACTTTGTAAAGACTACAATGTATCAAGAACAACTGTAAGAAATGCAGTTGGCTCTTTGGTAAATTCTGGCATGCTTTATCAAATTCAAGGAAAAGGAACTTTTGTTAGAGAACAAAATAGGCAAAATCTTTCAAATTATTATTCTTTTACTGAACAAACAAAAAGAAATGGCAAAAAGCCAAAATCAATCGTTATAAATTTTGAAATAAAAGAAGCAAATAGCGATTTAAAGAAATTGTTAAAATTGGAAAAAGATGACAAGATAATTCAATTTGATAGGCTTAGGCTTGCTGATGACATAGCAATGATGTATGAAACAACAATTATTCCTTATAATAGATTTTCAAAAATAAATAAACAATTATTATCAAAAAAAGCCCTTTATGATATATTTGATGAATTATTTAATACAAAAATCTACCAAGTTAAGGAAAGTTTTTCAGTATCAAGCGTAGAAAATGAAAAGGCGAAAGCTTTAAATATGAAAAGCCAAAGTCCTTGTTTAAAAATTCAAAGAGAAAGTTTTGATATAGAAAATATAATGATAGAATATACAATTTCTTATGCGAGAGCAGATAAATTTTATTATGAAACATCTTATAATCCCCAATCATTAATTAAGTAGGTCAAAATGACCTGCTTTTTTATTTTCTAAAATAAAAATCAATAAAATAGAAAAGCATATAAATATTATTAAAAAAATATCAAAACTTGTTTAATTTTTTAAAAGCAGTATATTAAGACTGTATAGATTTTAAAATATGGAGGAAAAAATGAAATTTAATAAAAATTTAAAATATGGAGCATCTGCTCTTGCCCTTGCTCTTTTACTTTCAGCTTGTTCTGGAGAAAATGCAAAAAACGCAAAGGAAGATGCAAAAGATGCTGTAAGCAATACAAAAGCTGCAGTTTCAGAAGAAGTAAATTCAGTTAAAGACAAGGCTGAAGACAAAAAGGATGAGATGACAACAGGAATTGAAGATAAAGAATTTAAAATATCACTTGATGATGCTGTTAAAAAATTTAAAGAAGAATTTAAGGCAGATGAAATAGAAGTTTCATCTCTTGAATTTGATGAAGATAATGGAAAATATGCTTATGACATCAAAGGATTTAATGGAAATGATGAATATGAAGCAAAAATAGATGCTGATAGTGGAGAAATTTTGTCAAAAGAACAAGATAAAGAAGATGATTCTAGTGATAAAAAAGCTATCGACTTTACAAAAATAAAAGATGCAAAAGAAGCTATTAAAAAAGCACTTGAAAACAACAAGGGATTTGTAAAATCCTATGAATTAGATGTAAATGATCAAGGAAAAACTATTTACGAAATCGACGTTGTTGGCGGAGACGATGTAGAACTTGACGCTGAAACTTTGGATATAATTCAAAAATAATAGGAAATTTAAAAAAATAATTGATTTTAAATTCTTAGCTTGTATAATGAAAGTGTAAAGAAACTAATGTATAAGATGCATTAAAAAAGACAGGAATCGCACTCCTGTCTTTTTTTGTGGCTTAATGTTTTGCTTAATTCTTATCGTCAAGCCATTTGCAAATAAAATCATAGATAAAATTTGCTATAACGCTAAGAATAATTGAAACTAATATATTTTTAAGATGCATAATACTCACCTCCTTTTTAAATTATGGAGATGTTAGCAAAACATCATTTATATTTTATCACAAGAATTATTTAAAAAAGAGGAAATTTCAAAATGGATTTTCTAATTTTAACTTGTATAATGAAAGTATATAGAAGTTAACAAGTTATATGCATTAAAAAAGACAGGAATTGCGCTTCCTGTCTTTTTTTGCTTTAATCTTTGCATAAATTTCTATAAACTTAGGAATAATATAAAGAAACTTATTCCTAATATTAATTCAATCAATCCTACTTTTTTTGCATAATTTTCATCTTTTAATCCGTTTTTATAATCTTTTTTAAAGTTATTTATAAAATTATATTTTTTCTTAAAATAAATATTGAATCCAAAAAATATAAAGGCAATTGCCAATATCAAACTTATTATTTTAAATAATTTCATAAATTTCTCCTAGTAAGGAGCATTTTCTGGTTGTGCTCCCAATTTTTTTATCTCTATTCGTAAAATTTTTGCAAGTTTTGGCAAAATTATTAACAAAACTATGGTGTGAAATACGAAATTTATTGCCATCGTCGGAACTCTCATTGCAAATTGTGCCATAAATGGATTGCCAGTAAGTTGGCTAGTCCAAAGGGTATTTAAAAATAAACTGGTTATAAGAGAGTTTAAAATCGTAGCAAATACAATATTTTTTCTTGTGATTTCTTTTCTATAAAAAAAGAAAGTATAGATTAGGGCTGTGGCAATTTTTGTTGTAACAAAGGGCAAATAAAATCCTCCAGCTGTTGGGAAAATTAAATTTGAAATTACATCAATAATTATTGATGCAAAAACAGCAAGTGATGGATTAAAAATCGAGCACATAGCTGCCGTTACAATAAAACCCAGTCCAACTTTTTGACTTACTGTAGTTATAGAAAAAAATCTTGAAACTACAATTGATAATGCCATAAAAAAAGATAGCAAAATCAAAGTTCTGATGTTCTTTAAATTTTTCATTTTTTCCTCCTATTTGGTAGTCTGCCATCATAGGAAATGATGTAGCGGATGCAGGTTAAAATCTTTCGTCTAGAAACAACATCCCATTTTCTAGCACTTAACGCCTTAACCCTACTCTACCTATTTTATTTTTCTATATAATTATATCACTTAAAAATTTAAATAGAAATTATCTTTAATTTTCATTTTCACGCCTAAGTTTATTAGCAAATTTTCCCATAATAAAAGGAGTAAAAAAACTTGTAAGCAAAACACCAAGAGCGATTTGAGCCGTTGCAGTTTGACAAAGAGCTGCAAGATGTTGGTCGCTATTAGCCAAAATTTCTGGAACAGAAGTTGAAAGACCAGCAATAGATGAAATTCCTATACTTGTTATGCCATTTTCCTTTAAAATTTTTCTTTCATAGAAAAATAATATAGGCAAAGTTAAAATATAAAATAAAATACTTATAAAAATCCCTTGAAAACTAGCCTTGAAAGCGCTAATTAAATTTATACCAGAACCAAAAGACCAACCCATAAAAGGAGTCAAAATATTAATAGCAGGATAAAAAAATTCAGCCATTTGACGGTCAAAATTTCCAATAATTATACCAAAAATCAAAGGAATTAAAATCGAAATAAGAGGAGTCCAATCAATTACAGAACTTTTTGAAATTGAAAAAATCAAAATAGGAAAAGCGGGCATACACAAAATTTCTGCAAGAGAAAAAGCTGCAATATCATCCTTGTCCCCATAATCATAAGAAAGAGCAAGATACAAAGCAGGATTTAAAGAACAAATAAAAGTGATAAAAGCAAGAGCAGAAATACCAAAAATTCCATCAAGTCCAAAAAATTTAACAAATAAAATTCCAAAAATCAAAGAAATAATGAATTTTAATAAAAGAATAGAGCCTTGTTTTCTGATGATATTTTTCAAATTTTTCAAATCAAGAGAAGTTGCCGACAAAAAACAAATCAAACCGAGAATATAATTTATCCCCTTTTTTGTAAAAAAAGTCCCAGAAACTGTACCAACATTAAAAAAATTTGGGAAAAAAGTATAAAAAATTGCAGAAATCAACATAGGAATAAGCAAAAGCCCTCCTGGGATTGTTTTCATAAATTTTAACATAAAAACACCTTTTATCATTATAAAAAAAGAATTTTCCTAAAAATTTAAGAAAATTCTAATTTTTTTAATTATTTTCAATATCAAGTTTTAATTGAATATTGTATTCGTCCTTGATTTTTTCAATTAGTCTTTGAGCAAGATCCTCAATATTTTCATCAGGAAAAATTTCCTCTTTTTTAACTTCCTTGTAAGGAAGGACAATATATTTAATCTTGTTATTTTTCAAAATTACAGCAGAACCTTTTTTGTCAGCAAGCCTTGCAATTTTTGAAAAATTTTTGTTAGCAGTGGATATAGAAACTAAATTGTCGCCATTAATTTTCATACAAGCCTCCTATCCTATTTATAGCCATTTTACAAAAATTTAAAACAAAAATAAGAAAAAGCAATATGTAAAATTAAACATTCTATAATATTTTTAAAACATAAATTCAATAAAAATTAAATCATATCAATTAATTAAAATGAAACAAATAATTTAGAACAGCTCCTCATCTTCATCGTTTGAAAAATCAATATCTTCAAGGCTTGACATAGTAGTTGCCCAGTTTTTTTCAACAGCCTTTAGAGCCTTATCCAAATCTCTTTTTTTCAAAAATTTGATAATTTCAGCGTGTTCATCAAAACTTGACATCTTGTGGCTATCATCCTCAAAAAAATAAATATCCACCCTAGAAACTTTTCTTTTTAAACCATCAAGCAAAGATTCAATTTCTTTGTTTTGTGCAAGATCAATAATTTCCTTGTGAAAAGCTTGGTCTAATTCTAAAATTTTTATATGATTTTTTTTGTCTTGAACTTTTTTAATATTTTCATTAATATATTCAAGATTTTCTATAATTTCATCATTAATATTTTCAAATCCAAGTTCCAAAGCAAGTTTTTCCAAACTAGAAATTATAGGATAAATATTTAAAGTTTCATCAACATCGATAGGAGCAACCATTGTCCATCTGTTTGCCTTTGACAAAATAAGCCCTTCATCTTCAAGCCTTAAAATAGCCTCTCTAACAGGAGTTCTAGAAATCCCCAGGGCCTCAGACAATTCATTTATGCGAATTTTTGATTTAGGTTTTAATTCGCCAGAAATGATTTTTTTTGAAATAAGGTCATAGGCTTCATCTTTTATAAATTTTCTTTTAATTGGAGAAGGTGTAAAATCCATAATAATTCCTTTCTTATTTCTTATAAGTATTATATCACATATTAGAAAATTTTAACAATTTTCTCTTAATTTTTAAATAAAAATTCATAGGCAAGTGAAAATTATTTTGCTTTCATTGAAAAAATCTGAAAAAATTTTTAAAAGAATTTAAAAATAAAATTTTTTAAAAATAAATTTGCAAAAAAATATTTTGCTAGTAACATAGATTTATAAGAAAAAATAGATAGATGACGGGAAGAGTAAGGATTTTACTTTTTTTACAGAGAAAAAGCATTTGCTGAGAGCTTTTGATTAAGATTATCCCCAAGACCACCCCTGATATTTTCGCTAATACGAAAGGCATGACCTGCCTTAAAACATTAATGAGTATAAATTAAGGTGGAACCACGACACATCGTCCTTTGGGATGGTGTGTCTTTTTTATTTTAAAATTTTTAAATTCTATCTTATAAATTTATTTAATGGTTGTGCTTTATTTGAAATTTGTTACTAAATCTTTCTGAAATTTAAGAAAGTGTGGATAAAAATTTTTAAGGAGTGAGAAAATGATAAAAATTAAATTACCTGATGAAAGTGTAAAAGAATATGAAAATGGCGTAAGTGTTGGAGATGTTACAAAAGATATTTCCGAAGGCTTATTCAGATCAGCTTTGGGCGCTGTAGTTAATGGAAAAGTTATGGGCTATGCTGAACCTATAAATGAAGATTCTGATTTTAAGGTTATAAAATTTGAAGACAAAGAAGGAAAAGAAATTTTTTGGCATACTACAAGTCATTTGATGGCTGCTGCTATTAAAGAAATTTGGCCTGATGCAAAATTTGCAATTGGACCTGCAATTGAAAGCGGATTTTATTATGATATAGATCTTGAACACAGATTTGTTCCAGAAGATCTTCCAAAAATCGAAGAAAAAATGAAAGAAATTGCCAAAAAAGACTTGAAAATGGTAAGAAAAGAAATTTCAAGAAATGAAGCTTTGGAATATTTCAAAAAAGAAAATCAAGAATACAAGGTTGAATTAATTGAAGATCTTCCAGAAGATGAAATTATTACTCTTTATGAAATGGGCGATAATGTATTTGTTGACCTTTGTAAAGGACCTCATCTTCTTTCAACAAAATCAATCAAGGCAATCAAATTAAATTCTATAGCTGGTGCTTATTGGAGAGGCGATTCTGATAGAAAAATGCTTCAAAGAATTTATGGTATAAGTTTTGAAAAGAAAAAACAATTAGATGAATACATTGAACTTCAAGAAGAAGCTAAAAGACGTGACCACAGAAAAATTGGTAAAGAAATGAATTTATTCTCTTTTCACGATGAAGCTCCAGGATTCCCATTCTTTAAAGAAAACGGAATGATTTTAAGACATGAGCTTTTAAATTGGTGGACAGATGTTTTAGCTGAAAATGGTTACGGCGAAATTCAAACTCCACTTATTATGAATGAAGAATTGTGGCACAGATCAGGTCACTGGGATCATTACAAAGAAAATATGTATTTTACAAAAATTGACGGGGAAAATTATGCGGTAAAACCGATGAACTGCCCTGGATCAGTTTTAGTTTATGGAGAAGAACCACATTCATACAGAGATCTTCCAATTAGACTTGCAGAATACGGTCAAGTTCACAGACACGAATTGTCAGGAGCCCTTCATGGACTTTTCAGAGTAAGAACATTTACTCAAGATGATGCCCACGTTTATTGTTTGCCAAGCCAAGTAAAAGATGAAGTATTTAAAATGATTGACCTTGCAGATCTTTTATATTCAACATTTGGATTTAAATATAAAATAGAACTTTCAACAAGACCAGATGATTTTATGGGAAAAATTGAAGAATGGGATTTTGCAGAAAAAGCCCTAGAAGATGCTTTGATTGAAAGAGGAATTGATTATACAATTAATCCAAAAGACGGAGCATTTTATGGACCAAAAATTGACTTCCATTTGGAAGATGCAGCAAAAAGAACATGGCAATGTGGAACAATCCAACTAGATTTCCAATTACCACAAAACTTTGACCTAACATACATTGATGAAAATGGTGAAAAGAAAAGACCAGTAATGCTTCACAGAGCCCTTCTTGGATCAATTGAAAGATTTATAGGATCTGTAACAGAACAATTTGCAGGAAGATTTCCACTTTGGATAAATCCAAAACAAATAGAAATAATTCCAGTATCAGATAAATTTGCAGATTTTGCAGATGATTTGGCTCAAAAAATCAAAAAAGCAGGCTACAGAGTAGATGTTGACCACAGAAGTGAGGGAGTAGGATATAAGATAAGACAAGCTCAACTTATGAGAACAAACTACATGCTAGTAGTAGGCGAAAACGAAGAAAAATCTGGAAAATTAACAGTAAGAAATAGAGACGGAGAAGAAACAAAAGATGTATCTTTCGAAGAATTTATTGAAAAATTAGATGAAGAAAGAGATAATAAATCTTTAGAGTCAATATTTTAAATAGATATTTTAGAAGATTAGGGTTATAATTTAATCATTGGATTTAAGTCTAATGACGATTATTTCCCTTATTTTCTTTGTATATTGAATAAAATATTTTAAAACTTTATGATTTAGGAGGTTTTTTATTAATAATGGAAAAATTTAATGCTTTAATCTTGGGAACAGATTCCAATTCTTACTCCGTAGCAAGAAGTTTCTATGAAGCTTTTTCAAAAAAAGCTATTGTAGCTGGTAGTGCAGTATTAGTACCTTTTGTCGATTCAAAGATTGCTGATATTAATACAAAAAAGAATTTTTCAACAGATGATGATGTTTTTGTAAAACTTTTAAATAAGATAGGTAAGAAACACAAGGATGAAAAATTAGTTTTTTTTGTACCAACTGAAGAATATATGTCAATGCTTTTAAAAAACATAGACAGATTAGAATTTGATTTTGAAATTCCTTATCCTAACAAAGAAATGGGAGAAAAACTTATAGAAAAATCAAATTTTTATAAGTTATTAGATAAAAACAATATCATTTATCCAAAAACTCAACTAATAAATAAGGATAATTTGGCTCAGTTGGATCTTGATGGCGACCTTTTTTTAAAAGCTGATGATTATTCACAATTTTTGGATTTAGACCTTAAAAATAAGAAAAAGGGTTATAAAATAAAATCAAAACAAGAGGCAATAGATATTTTAAAGGAAATATTTGAAAAAGGCTACGATCATAATATGATAGTTCAAGAATATATAAATGGAGTAGATGGAAGCGAATATTCCCTCAATGGATATAGGGCTAATGATGGAAAAGTTTCAATGACCTTAGCTAGAAATTTATTATCAGATCATAGAGATATGTGGGTTGGCAATCATCTTGTTCAAATCGACTATCAAGATGAAGAATTTTATGAAATTGCAAAAAAAATAGTTGAAAAAATAGATTATTATGGTTTATTTAACTTTGACTTCAAAAAAGATTCTAAGACAGGAAAGATTTATTGTTTGGAAATGAATGTCAGACAAGGTAGAACTTTCTACTATACAAATCTTTCAGGTGTAAATCTAATAGAGCTTGCTATAAAAGATAAGGTATTTGGCGAATCTTATGAGAAAAGACCAGACAAAAAATTTATGCTAAAAGCCTTGTCAGATAGCTTTATAAGAGAAAATATTAATAAAGACTTGCTTGACGATTTTAACGAAAGATTAAGTTTTTCCCAAAATCCATTAATAAATGATCAAGATGATTCTAGAAAAAGAAGAAAAACAGTAGAAAAAAGTATAATAAGAAGAGAAAAGCAAATTGAAAATGAAGAATAAATAGCGGCTTTTGCCGTTATTTTTTCTATTTTTTTGTTTAAAGAAAGGAGTTTTGATGGCAGAAGTAAAATCAGAAAAACTTGGGAAAATGCCTGAGGGAAAATTGTTGTTTGAAATGAGTCTTCCAATTATAATTTCCATGCTTGTTCAAGCGATTTATAATATTGTCGACTCAATTTTTGTAGCGAGATTATCAGAAAAAGCTCTTACGGCTGTAACAATTTCTTTCCCGATTCAAAATATAATTATAGCCTTTAGCGTTGGCTTATCCATTGGTGTATCGGCACTTTTGTCTAGGTATTTGGGAATGAAAAATGAAAAAAAGGCGAGCAGTGTTGCAGTTCACGGAATAATTTTATCAGCACTTATGTCTTTAATTTTTGTTTTTATTGCAATATTTTTTGTTGAACCTTTTATAAAAATGCAAACAGATGATCCAAAAATTATTTCTTATGGTATAGATTATCTTCATATAGTTTGCCTATTTTCCTTGGGAGTATTTTTCCAAATATTTTTTGAAAAACTTCTCCAATCAACAGGACTTACAGTTTATACCATGGTTACCCAAGTTATTGGGGCGGTAATAAATATAATTTTAGATCCCATTTTTATCTTTGGACTTTTTGGTTTTCCAAGACTTGAGGTAAAAGGTGCTGCCATTGCAACAGTTACTGGGCAAATTTTGGGAGCTTTGATAGGACTTTTATTAAATTTAGTAAAAAATAAGGAAGTAAAATTAACTTTCAAAGGCTTTTCAATGTCCCATTTAATTTTTAAAGAAATTTTTTCAATAGGGCTTCCGGCAGCTTTGATGAATGCAATCACATCCTTTGCAACATTTTTTATAAATACAATCCTTGCAGGCTTTGGCCAATCAGCCATAGCAGTTTATGGGGTAATGTTTAAACTACAAAGTTTTGAATTTATGCCGGTTTTAGGAATATCAAATGCTATAGTTCCAATAATTTCTTACAATTTTGGGGCGGGAAACAAAGAGAGAATAAAAAAATCAATAGAATTATCAATCACGTGGGCAACCCTTATGATAATTTTTGGTATGATAATATTTATGGTATTTCCAGAGGCGATTTTAAATTTATTTTCAGCCACAGATAAAATGAAAGAAATAGGAATACCAATGATTAGAATTGTTGCGATTTCATATTTGCCAGTAGGTTTTTCCATAGTATGCGCATCAATTTTCCAATCCCTATCAAGTGCAGGCATAGCACTTTTTGAGCCATTTTTAAGACAGTTTATAATTTTGTTGCCATTGATGTATCTTATTGGAGAAAAAACTGGAGATATTGATAAAATCTGGTATTCATTTATAATAGCAGAATTTTTGGCAGGTCTATATTGCGCATATTTTTTAAGACGTGATTATAAGGAAAAAATTGAAAAAATAAATATAAAATAAGGGCGAATGCCCTTATTTTTTGTTTTTATGGATTCCCAAAAATATATAATCTAAAAAACCTAATCTTATTTGATAAAAAATAAGAGATAGGAAAAATACCACAAGTCCTGTTGCTATTTGTAGGAGTGGACTTGTCAGATTTAGGAAGGAATTTAGGATTATTTTTGTAAAGGGGAATAGGTAGAGTAGTCCGCTCAAAAAATATTTTTCAAAATTCACTTCGTAAATATTTGTTTTTAGTATTAAATAAATTATCAAAACTGCTGAAATGTGAAAGCCTATAAAAATTTTATATTTGTCTATGGCAAGGATTTCTATAAAAAATATCAATAGGGTTATTATATAAAGGTACTTATTTACTTCTTTTGCTGGAAGAATTCTTGCAAAGGAGAAAAAAATAAAAATATAAAATAAGTATTTTTGATATTCTTCGATAGCTTCTAGATATTTTGTGTTATAGGCAAGTAAAAATAAAATTAGACTTATTATTCCAACTGCCATGGAAAAATAGGAGCCAAATATTTTAGTTGAGCATCTTTCTATAATATATAAAAAGAAAATTCCTAGTAAAATTCTGTAATTTTTATTAATTATAGTCAAAAAATTTTTTCTTACTACATTTATGTTGTAAATATCTACTTTATCTAATAAAATAAGTATAAGGCTTAGTGTCAAAAGGGGAATAAAAAAATAAAATACTTTTTTATCCTTTTGATTTGAAAAGATTACTGAAAAATATGCGCAAATATACAAAAAATATATTTGTGTAAAGGTTATTTTATTTGTAAATAAGGGTAAGTATATTGTAATTAAGGTAAAAATAATTGCTATAAGATCTGCTATTATTATTTTTTGTTTTTTCATAGTATCACCACTATGATTATATAATAATATCGGCTTAAAAGAAAATTATTTAGGGGAAATTATGACAAGGAAAAAAAGAAGTGAGGCTTTTTTGGAAAAAAGCCAAACAAACAGACAAAACACAAATAAATACAATAATAAAAAAATCCAAGATAAGAGGCGAAATAGAAGAAAAAGAAAACAAAGAGATAGCTTAATCAAGCTCTTACTTGTTTTTATAATTTTAATGATACCATTGTTTTTATACCAAAAATTTATCAACACTCCTCAAAGGACAATAAATAAGGCTGTTGCCTCAATCAAGAATTTGGATTATGAAAAACAAGAAAAATATTTTGATAAGATTACCAATGTAGAGGACATTTTGAAAAAATCTTATTCATCTGATAAGAAAGAACAAGAAGAATTTTTGAAGGCCAACTTTGCCAATTTAAAAGTCGATGTAAAAAGTAAGAAAAGGACGAAAGATGGATTGGAAGTTGAGGTTGATGTAACAAATATTTCCTATGTTGATGTATATGATAATTTAAAAAATAAAGACACCAACGTCCATGCAACTTATATAAAAAATTTATCCAATGATAAGCAAAACAAACTAACGATAAGGGCAAAACTTCTTCTAGAAAAGAAATTTACCTATTACAAAATTTACGAATCTAGAGATTTTGTAAATGGACTTTTGGGTGGGGCATTGAAATATTCTGATAAATAATAATATAAAAAGCTGTAGGTTGCTACAGCTCAGACTGTTGGTAAAGTATACAAATCCTCATGCTAAGAATATCATACGAAAAAAATTGATTTGATTTCAAATTTTAAAATTCGTCAAAAAACGCACTCTATGATTTAAAGCTTTGATTACTTATCAAATATATCAAATTCAATTAAATTTTAATTCTTTGCTTTATTCCGAGGGATAAATATTAAAATCGTGCCACTGGCACAATTTTAAGCTATTTATCTGTCATCGCGTTAGCGAGTTTGCGTTTTTAGAATTTTGGAATTTAGAAATCAACAATTTTTGAAGTCCGATATTCGTGCTTGAGGGTTTGTCTACGCTCTGAACTGTAGTTACTACAGCTTTTTTTTGTAAAACACATTATAAAATTTTTAAATTTTTTTAATATCCTGGTTTTCCTAATAATTTGAACATTTGAGATTTATATTCTTCAACTCCTGGTTGATTAAATGGATTTACTCCTAGCATATATCCACTTACTCCAACAACTATTTCAAAGAAATAGAATAATTCTCCCAAACTTTCAGCTGAAACATCATCAATTGTCAATAAAATATTTGGAACATTTCCCTTAACATGGGCAATTATAGTTCCTTCCATTGCTTTTTCATTTACAAAAGACATTTTTTTGCCAGCAAGATAATTTAGACCATCAAGATTTTCCTCATCTTCCATAATAGTAAGGTCCTTATTGGCATTTTGAACTTTCAAAACAGTTTCAAATAAATTTCTCTTGCCTTCTTGAATCATTTGTCCAACAGAGTGAAGATCAGTAGTATTATTTACAGAAACTGGGAAAATTCCCTTACCATCTTTTCCTTCACTTTCAGCAAATAATTGCTTCCACCATTCAGAAACATATTTTAATTTTGGCTCATAATTTACCAAAACTTCAAGGTCTTTGCCATCCTCATTTAACATATTTCTAATAGCCGCATATTGAATAGCCTTATTTTCTTCAAAAGAATCTACAGTATAATTTTCAATTCCTTTTTTAAATCCAGCGACAAATTTATCAATGTCAATTCCGGCAACACACAAAGGCAAAAGACCAACCGCAGAAATTACAGAAAATCTTCCCCCAATATCATCAGGAACTACAAAAGTTTCATAGCCTTCCTTATTAGCCAAATCTTTTAAAGCTCCCTTTTGCCTATCAGTTGTAACAAATATCCTTTCTTTAGCCTCTTCTTTTCCATATTTTTCTTCCAAAAGCTCCTTAACAAATCTAAAGGCAATAGCAGGTTCAGTAGTAGTACCTGATTTTGAAATTACATTAATAGAAAATTCTTTTTCCTTTAAATAATCAAGAAGTTCATGCAAATATTCCCCAGAAATTTGATGACCTGCATAAATTAATTCAGTCTTATCATTTTTAGGAAAATATCCTTTCATAGCATAGTCAACAGCCTTAGTACCAAGATAAGATCCACCTATGCCAATAGTTACCAAACAATCAGAATTGTTTTGGATTTTCTTGCTAGCTTTTTTAATTCTTTCATATTCTTCCATATCTAGGTTATTTGGCCTATCAATCCAACCCAAAAAGTCGTTTCCTTCTCCGTCTTTGTTCATCAAAGAAGAAAAAGCATCAAGACTTTTTTCCTTATAAGAATTGAGATTTGATAAGTCGACATTATTAAAATCAATTTTCATTACAAATCCTCCTTTGGATAAATTATACCCAAAAACAAATAATATGGGAAATTTATTTTAGAAATTTAGATAAGTAAACAAGTAAAATTTTAAAAGAAAATTAAAAAACTAAAACTTATCTCTAATTGTTTACTTACTCAATAAATTTCATGAATCTATTATAAAAATATTTGAAAAATTAAACAAATAAAATCTAAAAAATAGGAGAAAACATTTCTAAATTGATAATGATAATAAAAATCACTATTTAGAATGATTAAAACTTTAGAATCATTCTTGACAAATCAAAATAAAAAGATATACTATAATTGTAAAGACGAAACGGTAAAAAAATACGTAGAAAGGAAGTACATATATGCCAGAATTAAAAGGAACAAAAACAGCTAGCAATTTAATTACATCATTTGCAGGTGAATCTCAAGCAACAATGAGATACACAATCGCAGCTAAAATTGCTAAAAAAGAAGGATATGTTCAAATCAAAGAAATTTTTGAAGAAACAGCAAGAAACGAACAAGAACACGCTAAAGTATTCTATAAATATTTAAAAGAAGAATTTAAATTAGACGCAATCGAATTAAATCCAGAATATACAGCATTCCCAGTTGTATATCATGATACATTAACAAATCTTGAAGGTGCAATCGGCGGAGAAAACGAAGAAGCTGAAGATATGTATCCAAAATTTGCAGAAGTTGCAAGAGAAGAAGGATTTGAAGAAATCGCAAGAAGCTGGGAACAAATCGCAAAAGTTGAAGCAGCTCACAGAGATAGATACCAAAAATTACATGATAATATAGAAAATGGAAAAGTATTTGAAAAAGAAGAAACAGTTAAATGGAAATGTTTAAACTGTGGATATATCTACGAAGGCAAAAAAGCTCCAAAACTTTGTCCAGCTTGTAAACATCCACAAGAATACTTTGAAGTTGCAAACTTTAACTATTAATAAGTAAAAAATAAACACGAAAATATAAAAAAAAACAAAAATTAGAATCTTTCAAAAAAAGTCCTGCATAAAGCAGGATTTTTTTTGTCCAAAATTATCTTATTTTAAAATTTAAAATGCAAATTAAAATTTCTTAGACTTTATTTTTAGTCCTTATTTTTTTGAAATTATTTTCAAAAATTATAAATAAATTTCAATATTTTCGCTAATGTGCTAAAATATTTGTAAGAAAATAAAAGGAGATTTTTATGAAAGCAATTTTAACCATAATTGGAAATGACAAACCTGGGATAGTGTATAGGGTAAGTGAGTTACTTTATAAATATAATATGAATATTTTAGATTTTAACCAAACTATAATGGAGAAAAATTTTGTGGGAATCATTAACGTTGATTTGACTAATGCTAATGAATCTTTTGAAAAAATAAAGGATGATTTGACAAAATTGGGCGAAGAAATTGGTCTTGAACTAAGACTTCAAAACGAAGATCTTTTTGATAAGATGGCAAGGATTTAGTATGGATACAAAGCAAATTATTGAAACTATAAAAATGCTCGACCAAGAACACCTTGATATTAGAACCATAACTATGGGCATATCCCTTCTTGATTGCGCTGATAGTGATTATAAAAAATCTTGCCAAAAAATTTATGACAAGATGATGAAAGAAACTGAAAATTTCATAAAAACCACAAAACTTGCCCAAGAAATTTATGGAGTGCCTATAATTAATAATAGGATTTCTGTAACACCAATTTCTTTGGTTGCGGCAAGCTCAAAAATTGATGATTACACGCCTTATGCAGAAGTTTTGGACAAGGTTGCTAAGGAAGTTGGCGTTGATTTTATTGGGGGATTTTCTGCCCTAGTTCACAAATCTATGACAAAATCTGACGAAATTTTGATAAATTCCATTCCTCATGCCTTATCTACAACTGATTATGTTTGTTCATCTGTAAATGTTGGTTCAACAAGATCTGGAATTAATCTTGATGCGGTAAAACTTTTGGGAGAAAAAATCAAAGAATTGGCAAAATTAACCAAAGACCAAGATTCACTTGGCTGTGCAAAATTTGTTGCCTTTGCAAATGCGGTCGAAGACAATCCTTTTATGGCTGGCTCTTTTCTTGGAGTAGGAGAAGGCGATACAGTTATAAACGTAGGAGTTTCAGGTCCTGGCGTTGTAAAATCTGCCCTTGAAAAAGATAGGGGAAAACCAATTAATGAAGTTTACGAAACAATCAAAAAAACAGCTTTCAAAATCACAAGAATGGGAGATTTGATAGGTCGTGATGTTGCCAAAAGACTTGGCAAAGAATTTGGAATTTTGGATTTATCACTTGCCCCAACTCCAGCAATTGGCGATAGCGTTGGAAGAATTTTAGAAGAAATTGGAATTGAAAATGTTGGAGGACACGGAACAACAGCTGCCCTTGCCATGTTAAATGATGCAGTCAAAAAGGGAGGCCTTATGGCATCATCATCAGTCGGTGGACTTTCTGGAGCATTTATTCCAGTAAGCGAAGATGAGGGAATGATAAAAGCTGCCCAAGCTGGACATTTGACTTTCGATAAACTTGAAGCCATGACTTCAGTTTGTTCTGTTGGTCTTGATATGATTGCAATTGCCGGTGATACACCAGCATCAACAATTTCTGCTATGATTTTGGATGAGGCATCTATAGGAGTTATAAATCAAAAAACAACAGCCGTAAGAGTTATTCCGGTTTATGGCAAGAAAAAAGGAGAATTTGCAGAATTTGGCGGACTTTTGGGCTATGCTCCAATTATGGAAATAAATAATTCAAGTGCAGAAAAATTTGTAAACAGGGGAGGAAGAATCCCGGCTCCAGTTCATTCATTTAAAAATTAGAACAAGGAAAAATCTTTTAAAAATCTAAAAGTCCAGTAAAATACTAATATCAAAACTTAGGCAAAATAAATTATATCCAAAGCCTAAGAGCAAAAAATATAGGATAAAAAATAAAAAGGAGAAAAAATGAAAGTAATAGTTTCAGAATCATACGAAGAATTATCACAAAAAGCAGCCGATCTTTTTATAAGCATTTTGCAAGAAAAACCTCAATCAAAATTGGGACTTGCAACAGGCTCATCCCCAATCGGATTATATAAAAACCTAATAAAAGCTCAAAAAGAAGGAGAAATTTCCTTTCATTGGGCAAAAACAATAAATTTAGACGAATACGTAGGAATTAGTCCACAAAATGAACAATCCTACCAATATTTTATGAATGAAAATTTATTTAACCACGTAAATATCAAAAAAGAAAATACCCACCTACCAAAAGCAGACACAAACGACGAAAAATACGCAGAAGAATACAATAAATTATTAGACGATTTTGGAACAAGAGATTTGCAAGTTCTAGGCCTTGGGCCAAATGGCCACCTAGCCTTCAATGAACCAGGAGAATTTTTAAACAAAAGAACATCAATAGTAAAATTAGCAGATGCAACCATCGAAGCAAACTCAAGATTTTTCGAATCAAAAGATGATGTTCCAAAATACGCCATTTCAATGGGAATGGCAGATGCCTTTAATGCTAAAACCCTAATAGTTGTAGCAAGCGGTAAAAATAAAAAAGATGTAGTAAAAAAATTAATAGAAGGCAAAGAAATCTCCCCATCTTTCCCAGCATCTTTCCTATCACTTCATCCAAACTGCTACCTATTTGTAGACAAAGAAGCAATGGGAGAATAAAAAAATAAGAGGCTGTTGCAAAAATGAATAAGTCATTTCAAATTGCTAGAAAAATATCTACAAAGATTTTTCCAATTAGCCTAAGGCTAAAAATCTTCGAAAGAATTCCTAGCATATAATGATGATTATTCATAATTTTGCAACAGCCCTTTTTTAACCCGAATTTTCAAATTCCATAATAAGAAAATCACAAAGCAATTTCATCAATGAAATCCATAGATCTTCTCATCTTTGCCATATCTCTTGCAAATTTCATATACATAATCTTGCTTGCATTGTTGAAATTATTTTTAATAGCCCTATCCCTATTTAGACTTGAAAGAGTCATACCATTTTTAAGAATTATAGTTGAGTTTTTAATATCCCTTACATAATAACAATTCACAAAACCACGCCTAAAATCGTCATTTTCGGTTTGGTTAATCTTAAAAGGAAAAAACACATTAAAAGCATCGATGCAATAAGGCAAATTCCTAGAAACCTTTAAAATTTCCCTGATATTTTTGTGCATAAGTTTAACAGAAATAGACCTTTCACAAGCCATGTGTTTCAAAAAAACTTCGCAAGATCTCCTATCAACAAAAACTTTTTTGTTGGTATAAACTTCACATCCAATCCCAACTCCCTTGATTATAGTTGGAAGAATTGCAACAACCTTGTCCATAAATCCTCCTTTCTTTAAAGAAGAAAGACTTCTCTAGACATTAAGTGTACAATAAATTAATAATTTAGTCAATAATAGACTAAACCAAATCCTCTTTCTCAAAATATTTTCTAAGCTTTTTAATAATAAGGTAGTGATAATTAGTAATAGATTTAGGAGAAAGATTCAAAAGCCTTGCAATTTCCTTGTGAGAAAAATTTTTATCATATTTTAAATACAAAATTTCCCTCTCTTGCTTTTTTAAAGATTTAAGAGCATTTTCCAGTTCCTTTATTTCAATCTTTCTTACAAAATCATCCTCAATTGAAATATCATCATCTATTTTTTCTATAATTTCCACACCTTGCATATCCTTAGAATTTAAAGAATAAATTTTTTCTTTCTTACACTCATTCAAAAAATAAAAATACAGCCTATATTTCAAATATCCACCAAAAGACCCCTTCTTAGCATCAAAGTCTTCTACAATTTCAAAAACCATATCCCTTGCCATAATATAAGCCTCATTTTTGTCAAAAATATCAAACCTATTTGCCATAGAAAGCAAAAGAGGTTGATATTTTTCAATAATCGCATCCAAATTTTCTATACATATTTTCATTAAATTTTCCTAACTGCGATCGCTTGTATTTGTCGACACCATAATTCTAGTAAAAATTTTGGAAAAAGTTTAATCAGATAAAATACAAAAAAATAAAAAAAATTCGCCTAAAAGAGATTTGGCGATAGAAAAATTAAAGTAAAAGGAATTTAATATAAAAATTATTATAAAAAAAGAGCAAAATAAAAGACGGGAAAACCCGTCTTTTATCTTATGCTAGTGTAAAATCATCTCTTGAAATATTTTCCATATAGGCTTTGTTCATAGTTGTGATTTTACCTTCTTTTGTTTGGAGAACTTTTGAATTTATCATCTCTCCCATTTGTGCTTTTACGATTTCGTCATTCAAATTTGCTTTTGGATGGTCTATACTTACCATTTTTGTTTTGCCCAAGGCATCTTTGAAAGATAGTTTTAGTTTTTTTGTTTGCATATTATCTCCTTTCTTTTAATTAAATAACTTCTTCAGTGATTTTTTCAAAACTATATGAATCTGTTTCGCTTAGCTTTATATAAGCATTAGCAAAATTTTTAAGCTCGTCATTAGTTAGAGCATCATCTAGATTTGAAAATGTTCTAGAAACTTTCTTTACTTCTTGTCCTTCGTTTACATCGAATTTAATTTTTAGTTTCATATTATCGCTCCTTTCATATATAGATAATCAAAATCGAGAAAATGTCCATAAAAATTTTATAGATTTTCAAATTTCTAGAAAAAAGCCTTTATTAATAAGTATTTTTGGTGTAAGATTAAATCTAGTAAGAAAGATTTATAAAAAATTTATGGTGATAAAATGGAAAATAAAAAGAAAAAATCAAAAAAAACGAATATAGTGTGGAAATTAATATTTTTGATAGGAATATTAATTTTATTGTATCCTATTATATCCAGATTTTATTATAGGATTGAATCGAACAATCAAGTTGAAGTTTTTAATCAAGGAAAATCAAAACTTGATAAAGAAGAAATCCAAAGAAGAATGGGACTTGCCAAAGCCTATAATGACTCCTTGTCAGGAGGTCCTACAAATGATCCTTTCACTGAAAAAAGATACAAAGAAGGTAGGAAAGAATATGCTAGGATGCTTGAAGTTGAGGAAATGATCGGCCATATTGAAATTCCAAAAATAAACCAAGACTTGCCAATCTATGCGGGAACAAGTGAAGATATTTTGCAAAAAGGAGTTGGCCATTTGGAAGGAACATCCCTTCCAATCGGTGGAAATAATACCCACACAGTCCTTACAGCTCACAGAGGTCTTCCAGAAAAAACTTTGTTTACAAATTTAAACGAGCTTGAAGTAGGAGATAAATTTTATATTCATAATATAGAAAAAACTCTAGCCTACCAAGTTGACCAAATTAAAGTCATAGAGCCAAGCAATTTTGAAGATTTAATGATAGCACCAGGTCACGATTATGCAACCCTTTTGACCTGCACACCTTTTATGATAAATTCCCACAGACTTTTAGTAAGAGGACACAGAGTAGAATACGTAGAAAGTGTAGATGAAGAATTGATAAAAGAGAATAAAACAAATTGGATATTTAGAATTTTATTCTTCCTAGCTCTAATTATAATTATCATACTTTTATGGAGAATTAGAAAACTAAGGAAAGAAAATAAAAAAACATCAAGTAAAATTGACCAAATCAAAGAAAAATTAGACAAGATAGGTGAAAATAATGAAAAGAAAGATTAATATAAAGAAAAATCTTCCTTTTTTCCTAATATTTTTACTTGGATTTTTGATTTTTTCCTATCCATTTATAAGCCAAAAATTTTATGAAATAAAAGCCAATGATGAGATTGTTATTTTTAATAAAGAAAAAGAACAAATCGATAAAAAAGAATTAGAAAGAAGGATGGAGCTTGCAAGAATTTACAACCAAACTCTTGATCCATCAAAACTTGTAGATCCCTACGATGAAAAAGTAAAAGATGCCAAAGCAGAATACGCAAAAATGCTTGAAGTTCACGAAATGTTGGGACATATAGAAATCCCAAAAATCGCAGTCGATCTTCCAATTTATGCAGGAACAAGCGATGACGTTTTGGAAAAAGGAGCAGGCCATTTGGAAGGAACATCCCTTCCAATAGGAGGCGAATCAACTCACACAGTTATAACAGCCCACAGAGGACTACCAAACGCACTTTTATTTAGAAATTTAAATCAAATGACAGAAGGCGATATATTTTATATCCATAACATAAAAGAAACCTTGGCATACAAAGTCGACAAAATCCAAGTTGTCGAACCATCAAACTTCGAACCGATTTTAGTTTCAGAAAAAAAAGATTATGCTACCCTTTTAACCTGTACACCTTACATGATAAATTCCCATAGGCTTTTGGTAAGAGGATATAGGATTCCATATACCCAAGCCATAGATGACGGAAAAGCAAACACACCAAGATTAAAACCAAATTTCTTCCAATTATTCTTAGTACTCTTGCCAATATTATTATTTACAATAATGGTATATCTAAGAGAAAAAAGATATTCAAAGAAAATTAAAATGGAGGTAATAGACATTGAAAGAAAACTCAGCGAAAAAGAAAATTAAAATCTTTGGCTATATATTAATACTTTTTGGACTGATAACACTTGCCTTTCCATTTTCAAAAAGAATCTATTCAAATATAGAAAACAAATACAAAATAGAAAAAATAATAAAAGCCCAAAAAGAAGACGAAAAATTTGACCAAATAGAAGAAAAAGCCAAAGAATATAACGAAATAGTAAAAAAATCCGATATATCTATGGTTGATCCATTTACAAGCAAAAATCTTGGCTCAGTAAATATTTTAAATAATCAAGATGATATATTTGCCTATATCGAAATACCAAAATTAAACAAAAAAATCCCAATCTATCTTGATGCAAGCTATGAGCATATAGCTTGGGGACTTGGACAAGTTTCAGGAACATCAATTCCCATAGGAGGCAAATCAACAAGAAGTGTCCTTGCAGGTCACAGAGGATGGTGGGGAGATACCATGCTTTTGTATGCAGATGACTTAGTACAAGGCGATAAAATTTATATAAAAAGAGCAGAAAAAACTCTAACATACGAAGTTTCATCAAAAGAAGTAATAGGACCTTATGATTGGGAAAAATTAAAAGTTGTAGAAGGAGAAGACATTATTACCCTTCTAACTTGCCATCCATTTAGATGGCCAAGGCCAAAAAGACTTCTAATAAACGCAAAAAGACTAGAAGAAAAAGAAGAACAAGCACAAGATGAAATCCAAACTACCACAATAAGTAAAAATGTAAAAATCACAAATTATTTGTACGTAGGATTTTTGATAATAGATTTTCTTTTGATTTTATTCGTAATATCAAAAATAATAAAAACAATAAGGAAATAAAAATAAAGAAAAATCAAAAAACTTGGAAGAAATTTCCAAGTTTTTTTTGTGCCTAAAATTAATTTTTTATATTTGGAAAATTTTTTTCCGTAAATAAATTCACTATCATTCATTTTCTGTTGAAAAAATATTTAAGAAATATTTTTACACTACTTATAAAAAATTAGAAATTTTCAACGATAAGCTAATAATTTTATAAGAATAAATAAACAAAAAAATTTAAAATTATTTGTAGAAAATTGAGCTTTCAAATATTTTTAAATATATATTAAGTTTTTAAAAATATGTAAAAAATGTGTTGACTAAAAATTTTTTTTTAGATATAATTAAGAAAACTTAGAATTGTCTAAATTCTAAATAAATATTTTAGGACGATTTAAAATTTAAATTAATTTTTTGAAATAAGATGATTTCAAAGAAATTTTTCCATGCTTAAATCAAAATCCTAAAGACATACTAATTTATTTAAGAAAAAATGTAGGCTGATACTTTAGCAATGCACAGGAAAAAAATGTGGCAATAATTTTACTACTTAAAAATCATGTGCTATTTATGGCTAAAAAACTAGACTTGTGGACAACAAGTCATAATTATTTAGGCAATTTTCAAAAAAAAAAAAAACATAAAATTGCCCTTGAGGAGTTCTTATGAAAAAGTTATTAAGAAAATTGACATCATTTGCAATCGCGCTTTTTATGGTATTGCAAGTTATGCTACCAGCTTTTGCTACGAGGTCGAAGGCTGAAGAGCTTGAACCAAATACTATAAAAAACATTGAAAATCTTGAAACGAACGAAGATGCTTATTTGTCTATCACAGATTCCCAAAAAATTTATGACAAGAAAAAGATAGATAAGGATGAAAGCAAATTTTCTATTGCAGTAGGTCTTCCTTCTACAAGTTCAAGTTTTAGACTTGTAAAAAGAAATGACCTCAAGCTTTATGAAGATAAATTTTTCCAAACAAATGAAGATGCAAGTAAGGAATATTGGCGTATAAAAGATATGCTAAACTTGCAAGGTCTTGATCTTGATCTTGAAATCATCAAAGAAGACCAAGGATATAAAATCCTTACAAAAAATGAGATGGAAAATCTTGAACAAGGCAAAAAAGATAATTTTTATGGAGAAAATTATTCATACATAGACTTTAAAATATTAGACGATTTCGATTTTAATGAAAAAGGAAATCAAAAATTACTTAACCAAGATAAATTAGTATTCAATTTAGAATTTATTAAAAATATATCCCCTGACCCTAATTACAATTTGTTTGAAAAGGATGAACAAGGAAATTGGAATATAAAAAATGAGGGAGATATATTTGCCCTTATTAATGAAGATAAGAAAAATCTTTATGACACCAATTCTTTGACAAATGATTTAAATAGCTTAAATGCTTATAAAGAAGAAAGAAAACAAGCTGAAGAAGAAAAGGCACAACAAGAGGCTGAACAAAAGGCAGAAGAAGAAAGAAAAGCCGAAGAAGAAAAAAAGCAAGCCGAACAAAAAGCTAAAGAAGAAGAAAAGAAAAAGGCAGAAGAAGAAAAGAAAGCCCAAGAAGAAAAACAAAAAGAAGAAAACGCAAATTTTGAAAAAGCCAACAAAGAATTGAAAGAGGCTTTGGAAGATGAAAATAATTCAATCGAAGATATACAAAAACTTCTTACAAAACTTGGCGAAAAATATAATTTGTCATTAGCAAGTCAAGAAAAATTAATGGCAGAAAATGATTCTGCAATAAAAGCTCTAGTAGAAAAAGATAGGGATGAAAATTTTAGGGCAAATATGCTTAGACAGTTGCCAAGAAAAGTTCCATCAAATTCATGGGATGGAAAACTTTTCCACCTAAATCTTGAAATGAATGTCAAAGCATCTCCAGCAAACCCAATACCTGAAGGTTGGTATTTTGATGTTCAACTTGGACCATATTTAAAAGATGACATCGGTCAAATTTGGAATGATTTGTATGATGGTGGCAGACTAATAGCAAGTCCAGTATATGATAAAGAAAAACACACAATAAGGTATATTTTCCAAACCAGAGTTACAAAAAATACTAAATTAACAGTAGACCAATATTTGGGTTTTGATTTAAAGAATATTGGAGAGCAAAGAGACATAGATATTGATATCAAGGTTGCACCAAAAAACAACCCAATCCAGTCAATGACAACTAAACATGTAAATATAAATGACAAAAATCCTGTAGAAAGTTCTTACAATGTTGTAAGCCAAGGACAAAGTGAAGCAAAACATTATCCATTCCAACTAAATTGGACATCCGAACAACAATATTATGGTGGTACAAATCCAACTGTGGAATGGAACATAGAAGTGGACACAGCTTCCCTAAAAGATAAGAATCTTGACTTTAATAATCTAAATGTTTCTATATTTGCAGGAGCAGAACAAGGTTTAAATAATTTCAAGTTTAAGGCATCAACAAATAAGTATGATCTTGACTATACAGATAATTATATTTCATCATCAAGATTGGGAGAAATTCTACAAAAAAACACTTCAATAGCTAAAAATGCTCTTGGAGAAAAATTATTTATTAGAGTAAAAGCTGAAGTAAACAAAAATCGTCTACACGATTATTATTCTATAGGTCTAAGAATAAATCCAGATGGCAATTACATCAAAAAAATGCTTGACGAATTTATAGAAGAATATAACAAGCTTCCAGCAATCATCAAATGGATGAAGGGAGCTGAACAAGCAAAAGAATTTGCAAAACTTCCATTTAACCTAGTAGAAACAATGATTCCTGCAAAAAGTACCGAAAGGGACAACTTTACAAGCGAGAATCTTTACTACGATTCATCAAGAACAATCTATGCAAAAAGACAGTCAGATAATTTGGTAGACTGGTACGCCCTAGATTTATTAAGACTTGGCGAAAAACCAGATCAAGCCTTTAACTATCCTAATTTTTTAATAAATAATACACCAAGCAAACCAATTAATCCAAAAGTGTTCTACTATGTCCCACTAGAAAATGGACTTTATAAAAGAACTCCACAAATTAGCGAAGTTGTAACAGAATATGGAGATTTTTATCCAGGAACTTTAATCTCTTATGAATATGAAGACCAAAAAGGTACAAGAGATGATACTTATCGTTTCGAAGCAAATATCAAAGAGAAAAAAGTAAACAATCTAGTAGGAGAAACAACTACTGTTGGACGTATAAACTTATTTACAAAAAAAGTTTCCGACAAAGACCTAACAGATAAATACCTAGCCTACCTAGAAAATCCATATCCAATAATGCGTATTAACAAAAACTTTGATATGGTACAATGTTTCAACAAAGGTACTCCAGATCCTTCATTTAAGGGTAGCGACGGAATATTCCTAGATATTCACGAAGATCCATCAGGAGATTATTTAATATCAAGACTTAACGAAATTGTAGGAAATCCTAAAGGAAATTATAGACTTGTTAACCACTTAAATGGAACACCAACAGACGATGGTATCGTATTAAATCCAAACGGAATGAGCCAAGGTCAAGCCATGGAAGATTTGATGAAAAGAATTTATTTCTATGGTGAACAAGTTAAAAAAGAATATACCCTAGGTAAATTCAACGAATTAATTGGAAGCGAAACTAATGGCGAAGTAATGCACAGGCTCATCGAAAACTCTATGTACCAAAGAGTACTCCATCATTTCACAGATGGTATAAGCATAAGTGAGGACTTTTTCGATTCTCCTAAAGGCTACAACGATGATTCATGGAAATTTAATCACACCTTAACAGGTAGTAAAAATCCTGACGGTAGTTGGACAGGTGATTATTTCGATGGAGAGAAGAAAAATCATAATACTTACGAAGGTCTTAGAAAATTAAAAGATAATGAAACAACTATCAAAAACTACCCAATCGTAAAAAACACTCAATATGAGATGGCTAATGAATTATTAAAGAAAGTCATTGCATCTTACAAAAAAGGTTCTGATTGGAACAAAGATAAAGCAAACACAGTTCAATTAGTTTTCTACAGCCACACCAAAGAAGGTAAGTACCAAGAGCTAATCACAGGTCGTATTACAGAACCACTTGAAATTGACAAATATACAAATGATGGCAAGACAAAACTTGAAGGAGCAAAATTTACTTTTATCAACAAATATACAAATGAAAAAGTAGAATGGACTTCCAAAAAAGATAATAACGAAAAATTATATTTAAAACCAGGTTATTATATAGTTCAAGAAGAAGCTCCATCAGGATATGAGCCAATCAAAGAATTTGAAATTCAAGTAAAAAGAAGCTTAGTAAATGAAGATAAAGGTCCATACAAATTTAAAAATTTACCAGAAATTCATGTAAACGACGGCTACAAAACAGAAGTAATAATAAAAGACAAAGATATTCCAAAATCTGCTGAAGGCACAAACTTGGTAGAAGTTGACAAAGACAACAAAGTCAAAGTCAAATTAACAAATATCCAAGATAACCTAGGCGATTTAGAATTTGTAAAGAAAAATGAATTTGCAAAACTAAACGGAGCAGAATTTACACTAAGAAAAGTAACAGCAAACTCCCTTGATGATGTAAAAACTCAAATAAAAGATCCAGCTACAATTAAATACGATGATGCTTACAAGCAAACATCAAAAGGATATTATGGAGAATTCAAATTTGAACAAATTCCAAAAGGCTACTATATCCTAGAAGAAACAAAAGTACCAGCAGGCTACCAAAAAGCCCCACTTTATATTCTTGAAGCAAAAGAAGAAACAGTTGCTGGAAAAAATAAAGTAGTTTTACATTTTGTAGGAGAGAATGCTCCTAAGGAAAAAGATGGTGACTTAACAATTGTAAGAAACTATCCAAAAGAAACTGAGATAGAATTTAGGAAAATTAGAGAAATACAAAATGGCGAAGAAAAGCAAGGCCTTACAGATGCTAGATTTAGATTAGAATCACTCTGGACCAAAGATGGATCAACCTACCTAAAAGATTTGACATCAGATTCTATCAAAAAAGACGGCGGCAAAGAAAACGAAAAAGGCTACTTCCGTTTTGATAAATTAGTCGAAGGTAACTACAAGCTAACAGAAATCCAAGCTCCTTATGGTTACCAAGTACTAGATTCATATTGGAGAATAGAAGTTCGCGAAGTAAATGGCGAGCTTGTAAAAACAGTCTATGAAGTCAAAAAAGACGGCAGTGGAGAAAAGAAGATAAATCTAAATGATGAGTCAGTCTACGAACTAACAAACAAGCCTAGAAAAATTGACATTCAGTTTACAAAATACCTAGGCGAACTAGAAAAAGATGAAGATGGAAAAATCAAACTAGATAAAGATGGCAAACCTATTGTCCACAAAGAAGAATACAAAAAGCAAATTCCAGGCAAAGATAATAAGCCAGTAAGCTTCGATCTTTATAGCTCAGACTACTACGGAGCAATAATTGGTAAAAAAGTAGATGGTAAAATACAACCAATACAAACTGGTATAACCCAAGCTGAAGATGGATTCTTCCACCTAAAGGGATTAGAATTTGGTAAGTATTATGTCCTAAGAGAAACAAATCCACCAGAAGGATACAATGTTGCAAACGACATTCTACTTAAGGTAGAGGCAGAAGCCATAACCAACGTTGGTGAGATGAAGGTAATAGTAAGAGACCCTAACACCAACGCAGATACAGGCGACCATTCTATATTCAAGGGCGTAATCGACTTTAGAGAAGGCGAGCAACTTGGTAAATTTTCAATAAGGAAAACTGGTAATGCAATTTCCTATGTTGATAAAAATGGAAAACTTGTAATAATTAATAAGGACAACCCTAAGATTGTAGGTCTAAGACGTGCCTACTTCAGACTCTATACTGCAAATAAAGAATTTGAAATAGAGAAAAACCCAGGCGGTTATGCAAAAGAATATATCCAAAAAGTAACCCCAGGTAATCCAATAATCTTATACCTAACTGAAGAAAAAGCTAAAACAATGAGCCAAGAAGACCTAAATAAATTAGGGGTAGTTGGTTATAAAGAGTTAAAAGGTAAAGATGGAGAATTAGTAAAATATGCAGTAGATAAATATGGTAAGAGATTTAGAATCGGCGAAGACCCATCAACTCTTCCAGCCAACCAAGGTATAGTAACCTTCGACAACCTCAAACCAGGCTACTACGTTCTACAAGAATTCAGAGGACCAGCAGGTTACGAAAAAACAACCGATGAGTGGTATGTATACGTAGATAATAAGGGAAGAACATACAGGTCAGACAAAAAATTCGATCCAGAAACCTTAGCTCAAGGAATCCAGTCAATAAGCTCAATCACAAACCCATCAATGAGCCCAAGACTACAAATGGCAGGACTTGATATATCAGAACCTCTACAATTTAATAGACTAATGTCACAACCTTTCTCAGATGGACTAGAAATAGGTGAGGAATTCAACCCACAAGCTCAACAAGCTACCCCTACTGAATCATATATTATCTCAAATACAAAGACAAATGTAAAAGTTAGGGGACTAGATATAACAACTACAGCACGACATGAAGGTAACGAGGTATTCTATGTAAGAATAGATATGACAAATAATACACCTTCAGATCAGAATGTTACCAATGTTGAAATTCCGTTTAATAATTTATATTTTAGTATTGTAGATGGTTCAGATAGGTCATGGAAAACACCAGATAATGGTGCAGAAAAACAAGGAGAATGGCATACAGGATATAGTAGAACGGGTATAAATCTAAAATCTGGCGAACCATTCATATTGAAAGGTCAAACAGCAAGTATAGAATTCAAAGTAAAAAGTATACAAAATTTAGCTATTAATAGAAACTACAAATTGTTTAATAATGTTAAGCTTGGTCCCCATAATTTCGACTCTCCAATAGTAAAAAAGACTGAAGCATATAAGATAATCTATAATGATGACCATGGAGAGATTCGTACCGAACCTTATCAAAATCAAAAGAGCGGATCACGAGTTACAATAAAATCAGTAACACCAAATGAGGGTTATGAAGTAGTGGGAAATCCTACAGTTAAGACTGCAGGTGGTGCTGATGTAGATGTCAGGAAAGACGACAGGAATGGCGACTGGTTTATAATGCCACAAGATGATGTGACAATATCCGCTAACTTTGTAGCGAAAACCTATAACATCACTTATAACAACCCAACAGGCGGAAATGTAAGTGGACCAAAAACTGCTAAAACAGATGAAAAAGTTACTTTAGAAGTAAGTCCACAAGCTGGTTATAAGCTAAAAACTCTTACAGTCACATACGATAATGGTAAAAGAGTTGATGTAAGCAATAATCAATTCACAATGCCACCAGGAAACGTAACAGTTAATGCAGAGTTTGAGCCTACTAGTCAAGAATATACTGTTAGATTTGATCCTAACGGTGGAACTGGTTCAATGGCTTCTGTAAATGTTAAACCAGGACAAGATTACACATTACCAGACAATAAATTTACACATCCAGATGGCAAGGTCTTTAAGGCATGGGATGTAAATGGAAAAGAAAAACAGCCAGGTAATGTTATAAAAATAAATGACAATGTAACAATAAAACCAGTATGGGATGATGTAACTCCAGATTCTTATAATGTAATATTAGTACAGCCACAAACAGGCGGAAAAGTTAGTGCAAGACCAACATCCGCAAAAGAAGGCGAAACTATCAAATTATCAGCAACTCCTGATAAAGGATATAAATTTGGCAATTATGTCGTAACAGCAAATGGTAAACCTCTAACAGTTACTGACAATACGTTCAAAATGCCAGCATCAGATGTAACAGTTAGTGCTACATTCGTAGAAGATTCTACAACACCAAGTGAGGGCGAAAAAAATCTAGAGGTCAACTTCACTTACTCAGGCTCTGTTAATGGAAATGCACAAGCTCCAGGTGCTGATTCCCCTGGTAAACTAGAACTATTTGAAGAAGGCAAGCTAACAGCTTTAGAAACTATAAACGCTATAAACGCAGGCAAGGTACAATTTAATACCAAGCTTGATTCTAGCAAAAACTATAGACTTGTCTATACTAGAGAAGATAAATTTGCCAAAGATTGGGCACTTCCAAATGTATCTAATTACACAATTGATAGCAAATCAATAGCAGATGCTAAAGATACCGTAAGTTTAAATATAGCTAATGGTAACACCATGGACATCTTCAATAAAGACGAAACTGGATTTAGGATTCCTCTAAGAATTACCAAGGTAAATGAAAATGGTGGTGTGCTTACAGGTGCACAATTTAGAGCTAGAAAGCTTCTAAAGAGTGATCAAATTATTGATGAAAAACCTCCTGTATATGGTAATGAGGAATTTGATGGTGTATCAGAAGCGACTGGTCTTCCAGGAGATAACTACTTCAGAGAATTGTCGCCAGGTCTCTATGAGCTAACAGAAATCAAAGCACCAAGTGGAGCTTATAGACTTCCTAAAGATGAAAATGGCAATGACAAGAAATGGTATTTCAAGGTAGAAGTCGCAAAAGATGCTAATGGAAACTACAAAAAACCATCTGACGATGACTACATGAAAATAGAATTCCAATTTACTGAAACCTTGCCAGAAAATGTAGAAGATGCAAGATGGGCAATACCAAAAAAAGATAGAAAAGAGCTTCTAGGTAAACCAATCAAAGGTATTAAGCTTGGCGATAATGAGTATGATAAATTCACTCAAATCATCAAGGACGACCACAGGTCAGACCCAGCAAGACCAGATGCTCCATACAAGGGTATCGACGATGTTAGAGTTACAAACTTCCTCAAAACAACAGAGCTAGGCTTCTACAAAAAAGACCTTGCGACCTATCAAAATATAGATGGAGCAGATTTTATTTTAAGAAGAGCAAAACTCGATGGAGATGGCAATCTAACATTTGATAATGAAGGAAATCCAAAATACGAAAATCTTAACGAAAAAGAAAAGGCTGATGATGGCAAAGAATATGATAAGTTTATCAAACCAGAAGGCTATGATGAAACTATCAACGGTGTCAAAAAGACATCAAAGAAGGATACACAAGTTCTTTTCTCTAATCTAGAACAAGGTACTTATATCCTCAAAGAAACAAAGCCATCAGCTGGTTATAAGCTAGAAGATAAATTCCTAGCTATCACTTTCAAAGCCGATGAAAAAGGTTATTGGAAGCAAGTTATCAAGGCTTATGAAAAACAAAATGGAAAATATGTAGAAGTAGAAAATCCTGGATTACATTTCCAAAAAGATCACGATGGAGACTTGGATATTGTATTTAACAACAAAGATCACATCGACTTCAAATTCCAAAAAATCGAAGGTGTAAAAGATAAGGAAGGAAAAGATATTGCGGTAGATTCATCAGACTTTAGGGTAACCCAAGTTGATGAAGATGGAAAGCCAATCCCTGGCGGATATGATCAACCTCTATATGCTTACGCAGGTTCAAAATTCACTTTCAAAAATCTTGGCGTTGGTAGGTACAAACTACAAGAAACAAGAGCTTTGGAGAAATTTATAAAACCTGATCCATGGTATTTTAGAGTAGTTCAAGATCCAAAAACTTACAAACTAAAAATAGTATTTGAAGACCACGATGCGTCGATTAGATTTACGCCAGAAAATGAAACAGATGGTAAAAATACTCCACAACTTGATGATAAAGGCAATCCAAAAGACATCAAGGTTGCAAACTACAAAAAAACTAGATTCGTATTTAAAAAACAAGACCAAGATGGAAATGTACTTCCAGACGTATATTTCAACTTCAAAAAGTTAAGACAAACATTTGATAGTAAAGCTTATGACTATACAAATGATGCAGTATCAAGTGCAACTTACACCTACAACAAAAGCGCACGTTCTCAAAATTCTGGTTCAGTTACATTCGATACACTTGGCGAAGGAATCTATGAACTAAGAGAAACCGACAAGCCAGAAGGCTACGACAGTAAGGCTGTTCAAGATAGGTGGATAATAAAAGTTGTAAAAACTGAAAATGGTCTACAAGTTATCTATGACAAAAAATTTGAGAAAAAATACTACGAAGAATACGCAAATCATGATAAAAAACCAAATAAAGAAAAAGATAATTATTACACAACCTATATCAATAATAAATTTGATACAAAAAGCAATTTGGAACAAAAAACAGTTGGCGAATTTTCTTACATCCTAACAAATACCAAAACCACAGTTGATTTGAAGTGGAAGAAGGTAAATCCAAACAAAGATATAATTGCCAAAGAAACCAAATTCGTAATGCTCAAAAACTCTGATAATCCAGATGATAAAGAAGCAGCGAAAAATGGAAACTCATCATCACCACCTTATGAGCTCATAGAAACCGATGGTACATTTGAAGTTAATAACCTATCCAAAGGTATCTATACAATAATAGAAACTCAAGCGCCAGATGGCTTCAAACAAATGACAAGGCAAATAGTTATCCAAGTCTACGAAGACGAAACTGATAACTACAAGCTAAAGAAGAAATTCTATGAAATGAAAAAGGATGCCAATAGCGGCGAAAATGTATTGGTAGATAAAACCCAAGAGTTCTCATATATCTTTACTAGAAATAGAAATACAGAAGTAGATACAGATGGAGCTGGCAATTTCTACGTTAAAAACGATGAAAAACAACAATACTTCTACCTAACCAAAGGATTCCTAACAGATTCAAATGGTAGAAAAGTATTCAACAACATCACAAAAGGTAAGTTACACTTAAAACTAACCAACACAGAAGACGATAAGGATGTATTTAGAACAACTATTGACCTTGCAAAAGATTCAAATGCTGGAATCTATAAGTTTGATGTAAATGGAATCAAAACTGGTAAGACTTATCTTCTAGAAGAAGAAAAAGCACCAGAAGGATATAAGCTATCATCAAATAAATACAAACTATTATTTGTAAATGATACACAAAATCCTGGAAAAGTTATAGCTATATTAAAAGCTGTATTAGATAAAAATGACAAAGAGCTTAAAAATGCAAGCGGACAACTTGTTACAGAAGATGGAAAAGTAATCGGAGATGGAATAACAATCAATATTGCCGATCCAAATTCTATACTCAAAGTAATCAACGAAAAAAATAAAGTTGAATTTACAAAAGTTGGTAAAGACGAAGTAAAAGGAGAAGGTGGCAAAATTGAAACCAAGGAAGAACCACTTTCTAATGTAGAATTCATCTTGCAAAAACAAGATCCAAGAGATTACTACAAAGAAAACAACGGCTACTATCCAGTAACAAAAGATATAGAATTTATCAAAAAAGATGACGAAGGTTTGTACATCGAAAAATCCGATGGAACAAAACAACGTAAAGCAGGTTTTGAAAATGTAACAATCGACAACAGTGCTTACAAAGGAAAATCTGACGACAAAGGTAAATTTACATTTGAAGGCTTAACAGATGGTTTCTATCAAATTATGGAACCAAATGCCCCAGAAGGATTCATGCAAGTAAATGGTCCAGTCAAGAAATTCAGAGTTCTAGAAGGTAAAATCTATATCTACGACAAAGTCGGCGATGATTTCATTGAAAAAGAAGTTACCGATGATAACATTGGCACACTTGGTAAAATCATCAACGAAAAACCAGGTAAGGGCGAATTTAAAATCAAAAAAGTTGACGAAAATAACAGGCCACTTGCAAATGTAAAATACACCCTTCACAAAACCGACGAAAACGAAACACAAGTTGGAGAAGAAAGAATAACAGATGAAAATGGAGAAATTTCTTTCAAAGACTTGCCTTATGGCTACTATTGGTTAAAAGAAAGAAAAACAATAAACGGCTACATCCTAGATACCAAGAAAAAATTAATCACTCTTGGAGGAGGAGATTGGGGCGAAACTCCAGCAAGAAAAGAAGATGTTTCAAAATATATAACCTTTGATGGAGATCAAAAAGAATTAATTTCAACAGCTGATATACCTAATAAGACAACTGTATATCCAAACAAGGCTGAAGGAATGATTGCAAACTTTAAGTTTAAAATCGATCCTAATAAAGAAATTAGACCTGGAGATTATTTCACAATTGATTTTTCAGACAATATAGACCTAGATGGAATATTTAAAGATAATGATAACAAAGGAAAGAATCCAGATTCACAATTTGATATAATCGGTCCTGCAGGAAAACTTGCTGAGGCAAAAATAAATCCTGATAGAACATCAATTACCTATACCTTTACAAAATACGTAGGCGACTACAGACCAGACTTTATGTCAATGTTTATGCAAATCTTCCCAGACAGAAGAGTTGTAGACCATACACAAGACATAACAGTCGATGTAAACATAGGAAATAACACCGATAAAACAAATAAAGATTATCATTATTCAGATTCTATAAATATAAACTATAGAGGCTGGAATGATAAGAATAAATACGATGGATACCAAAATCCAACATCAGATATATCATCATATATGCTAAGGCTTGACCCTGATAACAAGACTTTCACAGCTATAGTTTATTACAATCCTTGGAATAAATATTTGAAAAATAAAAATGTGTTATTTAATTCTGAGCAAGATATAGATCTAAATTCTCTATCTGTAAAAACTTATAGAAAATCTGGTTGGGGATCTCATAGAGATGGATACCAACAAGGAGACCTTCCAGATTCTTACGATGTAGACTTTAACGATAGTAACCTAACCTATATTGGTGATGAATATTATTATGACAGAATAGGAAATACTGGAAATACGAGAAATATTTATATTCCTAACAGTTATTTGAACCAAAATGGATACAATAGAAACACTTATGTAATTCAAATCAAAGGAAAGCTTGTAGGAGATAATGTACAATCCTTAAAATCATCCGTACATTATACAAACCACTATTTATATTATGAAGGTAGGGATGGATATTACTATTACCAAGACTCCTACACAGGTCACTTCGAAACCTGGTCACAATTCTTTAATCCAGGTGGACTTGGAGATGCTAAAAAAGAACTAAAACTTCTAAACTTCAAAAACAAAATAGAATTTGTAAAAATTGACGGTGGAGTTTTATCAAATGTAGTAGACCAATCAAGCGAAAATCCAGAATCGCTCAAAGATTTAGGCATAGGAAAAGTTTTAAAAGGAGCAACATTTAAACTTCAAAAACAAAACGGCTCATCATGGGATGAAGTAGAAAATTCAACAAGAATATCAGACGATAACGGAGTATTTTCTTGGGAAGGATTATCCGAAGGTGATTACAGAGTTATAGAAACCGTCACACCTGATGATGAACACTATGACTTGCCAACAAAAGAAGTTTCTTCTTTCAAAGTAGACGATAAAGGAAATATTGTAGAAATAAAAAACAATAAACAAATCATAGAAAACTACAAGAAAGCAGAAATAAGAGTAAGAAAAACTGACGAAAATGGACAAAGCATAGAAGGAGCAGAATTCCTACTAGAAAAAGATAATGATGATAAATACACACCTAATATAGGAACATTAGAAAAAGATGGAACAATCTTATTTAATAATCTTCCAGCAGGAAAATATACTCTAACAGAGAGAAAAGCTCCAAAAGGCTACACCAAATCTGACACAGTTTGGAAACTTGAAGTAACAAGAGATGGTAAAGTCAAATGGCTAAACTCATTCAATGATAAAGATGACAAGATGAAGGCTGTAGAAAATTTAAACTACAAACAAAACGGCAACAAGCCAGAAAATCTTGACACAGAAATCATCGGAATAGACAAAGAAAACAAAACATTTAGACAAAAAATAACCATCAAAGCAAAACCAAGCGACATAAAGAAAACAAAACTAATCCTAGAATCCACAGACCCATCACTAAAACTAAGTCAAGCAAATACAAAAGTAAGATTAGTAGCAGGCGATGAAGAAAATAAGGTAGGAAATAAAGACAATACTTCTTATAAAGTTGAAATCAACGGTGGAAATAGTCCAAACTTGACCCTAACAATCACACCTCCATACAAGGAAGAAGATAAAAATAAACCAGTAGGATCAGAACAAGGACAAACACCACAAGAAGAAGAAAAAGAAAAATACTATCAATTTATTGTGGATATGCCATACAAAGACGAAGGAAGAGTAGGAGCAAAAGCAACCTATCAAATCGGCACAATAAATAAAACAAGTGGCAAAGTAGAATTTGGCGAAAATGATACAAAACTAACCCTAGATAAATATCTGGAAAATGCATCGCAAATAACAGCGGGCAATGACAAAGTCGATATGACAGCCTACGATGGTAAATATCTAGACCGTGACGTCAATCTAATAACATTAGACATCGCCAATATCAAAAACCCAGACATCTACTTCAAAAAAGTAGACGCAGATAAACCTGACAAGGCACTTGCTGGAGCGGTATTTGAAATTCGTAGAAAAAATGATAATGGTAATTTCGTTGCACTAAGAAAAGACGGAAGCGAATTTTCAGTACACGATAAAGAAGAAGCAAAATGGAAAGTAGAATCCGGTGACCAAGGTCAATTTGAATTTAAAGAAATTCCAGATGGCGAATACCAAATTGTCGAAACCAAAGCGCCAGAAGGTTACGCACTTGTTGAAAAAATAGTCTTCAAATTTGATGTAGAAAATGGTAAAATAATATATAAGGATAAGAAGGACAATAAGATTTCTAAAATTGATTTGAATATTCAAGATAAAAATAAAGAAAATTCAGATACAAATAGAATTTTAGTAACAAACAAAAAGGCAGAATATCCTCACACAGGAGGCCCGGGAGTTTGGATAGGATACACAATCCTAGGACTAATAATAATGTTTGTCGCAGTATTGACCTATTCAAAAAGAAAAGATAAACTTATAGTATAAGATGTCTAAAAATTTTCGGTAATAAACCTAATAATAACTTGCAAGAAAAATAAAATTTTCTTGCAAGCTTGGGTTATTATAAATGTAGGAATGTTTCTAGTATAAATCTTGAAATACAGATTATACATAATTGATAAGGCGAAAGCCAAAATATATCAAGGCAAATTGACAAAAAAATAAAAAGGAGAAAATTATGAAACACAAAATTTTGTCATTTTTAACAGCATTCGCAATGGTGTTCGGAATTCTTGCAGCACCTTTTACAAATGCTAGTGCAGCAGAAGCTACAGAAACAGAATCTGTAACAATCCACAAAATCTTGTTGACAAAAGAAGCATTAGAAGCTCACGACAAAAACAAGAAATATGATGGTAATGCAATTGCAGATATTAAAGATTTCTTTGGTGATCAAAGCGCAAAAGAAATTGATGGAGTTTATTTCAAACTTCAAAAATTAAATGCTGGCGTAGCTGAGGGAGACATCGACGTAAATAATGATGCTCAATGGACAGATATAACTGAAGGAGAAAATGCAAAAGCACCTTTCAAGTATAAAGGTTTAACTGAAAATGGTGCAGGTCTAAAACTAGATACAAAGGGACTTGGAAAAGGTACTTACAGAATAGTTGAAGACTTAAAACAATCAAAATACAAAGGAGATGACGGAGAATTATTAGCTGCATCTAAAGCAGTTCCAACTCTTTTAGTATTACCAGTTGTAAATGATAAAGAAGGTATCGTAAAAGATGCTCACGTTTATCCAAAGAACACTCAAGAAAAACCAGAAATCGACAAAAACTTTGGTGCTAATAATGATTTAACAACAGTTAAAGATGAACAAGGAAACCAAAAATCTGGTGCAGCTTATGAAAACTATGCAAAAGAAAAAGCTACAGTAACAGCTGACCTTGGAAAACAAATTCCATACGAAGTTAAAACAAAAATCAAAAAAGATTCTAAATACCAAAAATTAGTATGGAACGATAACATGACAAAAGGTTTAACATACCAAAAAGACCTTAAAGTTGAAGGCGCTGGACTAACAGCAGAAGATTACTTTGTAACAGAAACAGACAGAGGATTTACATTAGTTCTTAAAGACTCAGGTCTTACAAAAGTAGAAACTGCAGCTAAAGCAGGAGATGTTGAAATCACATTAACATACTCTGCAAAAATCAATGGAAAAGCAGTAGTTGATAAGCCAGAACTAAACGACATCGCACTAGACTATGCAAACAAAAAAGGTCATGACAGCGAACCAAAAGAATTTACACCTGGCAAAAAAGAAATCAAAATGAAAAAATCTTGGGATGTAACAGGTGACCAAACTGTAACAGAAGCAGATAAAGGCGTAACAGCATACTTTACACTTCAAAAGAAAAACGCTGAAGGTAAATGGGAAGACGTTGAAACTGTTGAAAAAACAGAAAAAGATAACTTTGAAGTAACATTCTCAAACCTTGACGAAAATGGAACATACAGAATCGTTGAGTCTGTTAAAGGTTATGAAGCTGAATATATGGAATACAACGAAGCAACTGGCGAAATCGAAATCAAGGACCACAAAGATACAGACAACCCAGAAAAACTTAACCCAACAGAACCAAAGGTTCAACTTGGTGGTAGAAAATTCGTTAAAACAAATAACGAAGATAAAGGTAGCGACAAATTAGAAAGACTTGCTGGAGCAGAATTCTACGTTAAAAATGCAGAAGGAAAATACCTAGTAGCAGCTAAAAAAGATGCACAAGCAGTTACAGATGCAAAAGCAGCTCTTGACGAAGCAGTAAAAGCTTATAATGACCTTTCAGCAGAAGACCAAAAAGGTCAAAAAGGAACAGAGGCTAAAACTCTAATTAATCAAAAACAAGAAGCTTATAATAAAGCATTCGTAGATAACGCTACATCATATACTTGGGGCGAAAAAACAGATCCTAACGTTGTTGTATTGACATCCGATGCTGAAGGTAGATTTGAAATTTCAGGTCTTGAATATAAAGCAGGATATGAATTAGAAGAAAAAACAGCTCCTAAGGGATACGCTAAACTTCAATCTAATGAAAAATTCGAAGTAAAAGATGGTTCTTACGCAAGTACAGATGCTGAACTTCAATACAACAAAGATAATGCTGATAAAGGATACGGATTACAAATCAAGAATAAGAACGTTGTAATACCACAAACAGGTGGAATCGGATCAATCATCTTTGTAGTAGCTGGTCTTATGATTATGGGACTTGCAGCTTACAAAATGAAAGCTAACAAAGAACAAGCATAATATTAACTAAATAGAGGAGTTACTATGAAAAAGTTCAATAAAAATTTAATATCTTCCATATTTCTTATGGTAATATTACAGCTAGTTGCTCCTCTTTTGGCTTATGCTGAAAGCGGAAATAGCCTAAGAATTAATACAAATTATACTGATGAAAATTCCAAACAAATCGTAGTTGTTGATTATGTTGATTATTGGAAAGTACCTGATGATAAGGCGAAAGATCTTTCTGATCAAGATAAACAAAGAGATTTTATAAATTCTTATAAGGACAAGTATGATGAGGAAATTTCAAAAGATTTGGGAGAGATGAAATCTTCTAACAAGTTAGAAGAAAAAAATGGGATGGTTTTTGCTTTAATTAAAGGCTTGGAAAAGGGCGTATATCTTTTAAGATATAGATCAAATGATCCATCAAGACCATACATTCCTTTCCTAGCAATCATTGACGAAAACACTGAAAATCCTCTCACAATTTATCCAAAAAAAGCTCCTGACACCTTAACTCTTACAAAAAGGGACAAGGATGATACAACAAAAGTCCTTGCTGGAGTTGGTTTTAATGTGATAAATAAAAAGGGCGAGATTCTTAAATTTAACAAAATTAAGGACGACAAGGGCAACGAACAATTGACCTACTCCCCAAATGGGAAGATAACAGAAATTTTCACAGACCAAAAAGGTCAAATTAAATTATTTGGCTTAGAAGAAGAGGTAAAATTCAAAGAAACAAAACCTCTAAAAGGTTATGAAAAAAACTTCGGAAAAGAAAGTGAATTTAAAAGATCAGGAAGTATTGAGCTTTTAAACGAAAAAGACAAACCAGAAAATTATTTCTCATTCCAAAAAATCGACGGAACTAACAACGATCCACTTAAAGGTGCTATCTTTAAAGTTCAAGAAAAAACCAAAGATGGCTACAAAGACTTGGAAGAAAATGGAAAAGTCTACACCCTAACAAGTGGCGAAAACGGAGAATTTAAAACAAAAAATCTCCCTTACGGCGACTACAGACTAATAGAAACAAAAGCCCCACAAGGCTACGTTCCAGAATTAGACGCAGTAGATTTTACAATTGGAGAAACTTCATCAAACAAAACAATAAAAGTTAAAAACTACAAACCAACAACCCCAGGCCCCAAAGGAGGAAACAACAGATTAAGCAAAAGAGTAGACGCCATGGCAAAAACCGGCGACGCAACAATCTACCTAATCCTACTACTAGGCCTACTAATGATAGGAGTTGGAGTAAAATTTGTAAGGGCTAAAGAATAAAATATAATAAGAAAATAAACTACCTTGCTTGGCAGGGTAGTTTTTTTGAATTAAATATTTTAATTAATAGTTTGAATAGATAAAGAAAGAACGTATAATATTATTGAGTAAAACGTTTTCCATATTTTTAAAGATTTTGTACTGGAGAGAAAAATGGATAAATTAGAAAAAATAATCACTGCGATAACTACTTTATTAGTGCCATTGAGGCTATTAATTGTAAAGAAGTATGCTTGTGATGCTGAAGAATATTATGGAATAAGTAAGGATAATTTCTTAAAAATTGAAATAAATAATAAAAAATACTTTATTCTTACTTTGGTATGCATGGTGGCAAATTTATTTATGTTAAAATTTGTATCAAATGAAGAATTTAGCATGGAAATTGATAAATTAGTTCTATTGGCTTCTTATATAATTTTTGCTTCGCTCCAAGTTGCTGCATCTATAATAATATCAAAACATTTGGGACAAAAAATCCCTATTATAGCATCTGGATCAATTTTTGTGTTATCTGCTATAACAATCTATATAAAATGTAACTATGAAATTCTTGCATATACACAAACTTTAATTATTGCTATTAATTTTTGCTTATTCGTTGAAAATTATTTAATTCTATTATTAGGAGGATTCATTAAACCAGAAACTAAAAAAGTTTATGAGATACTTTATCCAATCAAAGAAAAAGAAATTGATTATAAAAATGTACTAGTAAAAATTTGTGAAAATAAAAAAGGAATTTTAGTGTGTGAGGGTGAAATCTATATAAGTATCGATAACGATAAAAGTTTAATTAATTTAAATATTAAAAAGCCATTTTATCAATTTGTTGACTTCAAAGAATATAGATATGAATGCATTAAATTTGATAATGTAAATATGGTTTATGAAGAAGAGTATATAAATATATTAGAAAAAAATAAAAAAGGAAATTTAGAAGAATATATGTTATATATTAAATATGACAATTCAAAATAAGCTATATTAATCTTAAAAGACGAACTCAAAATAAAAGTTCGTCTTTTCTTTTATTACAATATATCATCAAAATATTTCTTAACATTATCCTCTATCTCTTTATACAAATCGGGATAGGTTTCTTTGAAATTATCGCATACTTTTGATATTAGATCTTTTTCATTTATAGTTTGAACTTTATTTGTTCTTATATAGGATATTTCCTTATTTAAGTTTAAACTAGGGTAGGTATTTTTATTTATTTCTATATCATAGTACAAATTTAGTCTGTTCTTATTTGTAACGCTTGATACTGGAAGGGCTGTAAGGTCTATCGGATAGGTTGAATTTTCTTCTTTTATAATTAAAAATGGTCGTTTTTTGGTTTTTGTTCTATTTTCTCTTATATCGTAATATCTAAACCTAACTGTATAAATACAACCGACTTTATTCATCATAGTCCTCAAATTCGTCTACATACATATCAAAAATGTAGTCGTAAGGTCTTACTTTTTTGGCATCTTCTTTTATATCGTCTATTTCTATTATTTTATCTCCGTATTCGCCTTCTTTTAATCCTTGTCTACTTTTTTGCCATGAACTTTCTTTATGTGTTAATTCAGCAAGATACCATGGTTCATACATCCCATATTGACTTATTACATTATTTATTACATATTTATCATCTTCTGTAAGATCAAGTTTATCCTCATTTACTATTGGCACATAATCTTCTTCAAGAAAATGTCTTAATTCTGTTAGGACTGGACCATATTTCCACCCTTCAAAATTTTCTTTAAACATTGCTTTTCCTGTAAGTGCAAGAGATTCTCTTTGTGTGAGGTACATTAATTTTTGTAATTTCAGTTCGCTGTTTTCATATCTAGTACCTGTTTGTCTTTCATACGCTAAGATTATATATCTAGCGACATCATACATATTAGCCATATTGTGCACCTCCTATTAATTGAATTATACCCAATAAATGAAGTTTATACAATTGTTTATATTTTATTAAGGAAATCTACAAGCCAAACAAAAACCTACAAATCCCAAGTATCAACAAATGCACAGGATAGAACAAATAATTAAACCATTTATTTTGCTTTCCTTTTTCTCCGTTGTAAAAGTTAATGGTTGCAAAGCCCAAAATTGCATAAACTTCTTTTATTATTACAAGGTATGCCAACGGGCTTCCAACTAATCTTTTGTCGTAGAAAAAGTAGAGTATAAAAATTATTATTATGGAATAATAATCGTAGTCGAAGGATAGAAGTGTTGCAATTATAGCATTTATTGCAACTATTAGTATGGAAACAGCAAGCCATGCGTATTTGTTTTTAATTTTTTCTTTTAATTTGTCAACAATAATTAGGGTAAAAAGACCAAGGGCAAGAGCCCACATTATATTTTGTGACCTGTTATTTATAAAAACTTTTGATTGGAACATATCGTAGGGGATTTCTGAAATTACGGCGAAAATCAAAAGATTTCTTAGATATTTGAATCTTGATTTTGTTTTGTAAAAGCCTTCTACAATCATAAAGGCAAAAATCGGAAAGGCAATCCTGCCTAGTATATCAAAAATCATTGATATTGTAACTAGTGGTTGTTGGTAATTTAGTTTTGGTGTAATGATTGCCTTGTTAAAATGGTCGATAAACATTGAAATAAAGGCAATATATTTCATCTGGGCACCATTTAATTGAAATTTTTTATGTATTTGTTTAAATTTTTCCATTTTCTATTCCTCTCTATTTTTAAATTGTATATTTTTATAATTAAGTTTTTTATATTATACTATATTTTTTCTTGAAAATAAATATAGTATTTTTTATTGATTATGTTGAAGATTCAAATATATAAACTTGTGATTTGTAATGGAAAATATAAATATTAATTATCAAAGTCTTAAATTAAAATTTCAAAAAAGGGATTAATTTGTACTTAAAGCTAATAAAAAAGATTTTAAAAGAAAGAATAAATCGTAATATAAATTTAATTCAAGAGCTATCTCTATTCATTATATTCGATTGAGATGGGTAATAGTTAGTTTTGTTTTTTAGAATATTAAGTAATTATAAAATCCCCATTAGATTTAATAAAAAAATGGAAAAAAATAAGCTGTTACAAAATAACAATATTTTGTAACAGCTTTTATTTTTATATTAGATAAATAATCCTGCGCATACTACAGATACTACTGTAATAAGTTTTACTAGGATATTTAGTGATGGGCCGGATGTATCTTTGAATGGATCTCCTACTGTATCACCTACTACTGCAGCGTGGTGGGCTGGTGAGTTCTTTCCGCCTTCTGCTCCAGTTTCTATAAATTTCTTTGCATTATCCCAAGCTCCACCTGCGTTTGACATAAATATTGCCATTAATACGCCTGTAACTAGGGCTCCTGCTAATAGTCCTCCTAGGGTTTCTGGTCCAAATGCTTTTCCTATAAATAATGGTACTACGATTGCTAGTGCTCCTGGTATTACCATTTCTTTTAGGGATGCTCTTGTTGAGATGTCTACGCATGATGCGTAATCTGGATTTTCTGTTCCTTCTAGGATACCTGGTTTTTCTCTAAATTGTTTTCTTACTTCGTTAATCATTTCTGTTGCAGCTTTTCCTACTGAATTCATTGTTAAAGCTGAGAATAAAAATGGTAACATTCCACCTACGAACATTCCTGCTACTACTTTTGAATCTAGTAGTGATAGGTTGTCAAGGTTTAATGTGTCTGTGTAAGTTACGAATAATGAAAGTGCTGTTAATGCTGCTGATCCTATTGCAAATCCTTTACCGATTGCTGCTGTTGTGTTTCCTACTGAATCAAGGCTGTCTGTGATTTCACGAACTGATTCATCTAGTCCACTCATTTCTGCGATTCCACCGGCATTGTCTGAGATTGGACCGTAAGCGTCAACTGTTACTGTTGTTGCTGTGATTGATAACATTCCTACTGCTGCAAGGGCAATTCCGTACATTTGCATTGTGTGGAATGAAACTAAAATTCCTATTGCTATAAGAATGATAGGTCCAACTGTTGAAAGCATACCACTTGATAATCCTGCGATTATATTTGTAGCTGCTCCTGTTTGACTTTCTTCTGCTATTCTTTTTACTTGGCTATATTTTTCAGATGTAAATACTTCTGATAAAAATCCGATTGCAATTCCTACAAGTATTCCCACAATTATACAAATTGCTGCTTTCATATTTCCAAAAAATATTGGTGAAAGGATAAATGATGCTACAAGAACAATTGCTCCTGATAGATAAATTGTCATCATTAAGGCAGATTGTGGGGATTTTTGTTTCTTTCTTAGGAATAAGAATGCTGCAAGAACTGATGCAAGTATTCCTATTGATGAAAGAACGAGTGGAAATCTAATTCCAGCATCTCCAAAGATTGAAAAACCTAGAACCATTGATGAAAGGATTGCTCCCGCATAAGATTCAAAAAGGTCGGCTCCCATTCCTGCAACGTCTCCTACGTTATCTCCAACGTTATCGGCGATAACTGCTGGGTTTCTTGGATCGTCTTCTGGAATTCCTTTTTCAACTTTTCCTACAAGGTCAGCTCCAACGTCTGCAGCTTTTGTGTAGATTCCTCCACCAACTCTTGCGAAAAGTGCAACTGAACTTGCTCCAAAAGAATATCCCATAAGGATTGTTGGGTCTCTAAAGATCAAATAAACAATTCCAACTCCCAAAAGTCCAAATCCTGTTACTGCAAATCCCATAACAGATCCACCAGCAAAGGCAACTTTAAGGGCAGATGGAAGTCCACTTTCCATAGCTTCGTTTGTACATCTAGCATTTGAGGCTGTAGAAATTCTCATACCTACATAACCTGCTGCCATTGATAATAAGGAACCAAGGATATAACAAATCATGGTATTAATGTTAATAAAAATTGCTATAAGAATTGAAACAATGATTACAAAGATAACAACGTATTTATACTCACGAGATATAAATGCCATAGCTCCTTCTTTAATATTTCCTGATATAGTTCTCATTCTATCGTTTCCTTCGCTAACTGGAAGTATATTTGTTTTAATTTGCAAAGCCATAAAACAAATTGCGATAATTGCTACTATTACAGGTAGTAAATCAGATAACATAAACTCCTCCTATTTTTAATTTTTACTCTTACTATTATATAACATAATATAGATATAAACAATTGTTTTTGATAGAATCTTGCAAAAAAGAAGAAAATTTGGCTAAGAATTTTGTAAAAATTTTAAAAATCAAAAAAATTCAAAGAAATTGTAAAGTATTATATAAAAATAATCCAGAGATCTATCGACCAGATAAACATTCGCCTGCTTCGGTTGTTTATCTCTATTTATCGTTCAGAGTAAGCGGAGAGATCTCATTAATTAAAAAAATCTAGGATAAAAGTGCGTATATTTAAGAAAAAAATAAGAAAAGTCCTTGCGAAAGATAAATTTATATGTAAAAAAGGATATTTCAAAATATATTATACTTTGAAATATCCTTTTTAAATTAAGATTTTGCATGATTTAAATTTCCTTGGCATACTTGCCAGGCTGGAATTTCCATTTTTAATTCGAATTGTCCAATCAAAAATGATGAGATAATTGTTGTCAAAAATGAATATATTAGGTGGTTCATTGGGATGTATATTAAAGAAAGGGCAAGAACTACGTAATCTGTAAACAAGTAGGCTCTTGATATTGGCCATTTTGTTTTTTTGGAAATTGTCATTGCCAAGGCGTCATCGCCTCCTGCACATCCTCCGGCTGTAACTGCTATTCCGCAGCCACATCCTATAAATATTCCACCAAATATTGCTGCCATTAATGGCATATCGTAAAGACTTGGAATTATTGGTCCAATAAAATCAAAAATCCAATAAAATACTGCAAACATTATTGTTGCCACAATGGATTTTTTTAAAAATATTCTTCCAAGCATTGAAAATCCTAAAAGATAGCATAAGCCATCCAAAATTGGTGTGGTGTAGGCAAGATTCATATTTAAGGCTTTTTTCAAAAATAAGCCAAGTCCCAAAACTCCACCCTCTGTTATTTGTGCTTGTTCGTGGACATTTATAACTCCAAACGCCATAACTAAACAACCAAGGGAAATAATCAAAAATTCTTTTTTCGTAACTTCTAAACTTCTCAGAAATTTTCTGAGCATAAATTTTCACTCCTAATCTGGCGATTAGCAAAACAAAAAAGACTGCTGTCTTAGTAATAACTAATCGCGCAATCTTCGGCTGGTGTTGATGCTTTTTTGTTTAGATTATTTTTTCTTGTAAAAACTCTGAGCTTATAGAAGAATTTAAGGTCAAATAAATCCCACATCAGGCACTTATTTGGCAAGGTTCAACTCCCACGAATCAGATAAAAACTACCGATAAAAATCGGCAACCACCGTTTTACAACAGTTCTTCGTATATTATAATACCTTCTTTTTGCAAATTGTAAAGTTTTAGGGTTTTTGCTTAGAATTAAAATAAAATAATAAACAAAATGATATAATAATTTTGTTATCGTACCCAAACTGGTAACAGTTGGGAGGTGAAGTCATGAATGTTCTCGAATCTATAATAATATCTGTCGCAGCTAACATATTAGCTCATTATGTTATCAAATGGCTAGATAGATATTCAAAAATGCGATAATTAGCCTAAAAAAGACAGGAGCCGTTACTCCTGTCTTTTTTGTGTGCCATGGTATAATTCTCGAATCCATGCTCAATATTATTATATAAGTTTTTATAATATTTTCAATTTAATAGTTTAAGATTTTTCGAAATGATATAATAAAGATGTTATCGTACCCAAACTGGTAACAGTTGGGAGGTGAGGTTATGGAAAAACTCGGTACCATTTTAATATCTGTCGCAGGTAATGTAATAGCTCATTATATTATCAAATGGCTAGACAGATATTCAAAAATGCGATAATTAGCCTAAAAAAGACAGGAGTGGCTGCTCCTGTCTTTTTGTTTGGTCATGGATATAACTCGGTACCATGCTCAATATTATTATATAAGTTTTTATAATATTTTCAATTTAATGACTTATGATTTTTTAAAATGATATAATAAAGATGTTATTGTACCCAAACTGGTAACGGTTGGGAGGTGAGGTTATGGAAAAATTCGACTCTATGATTATATCTATCGTAGCTGGTATAATAGCAAATTACATCAGCAAGCGGCTAGATAGATATATTAAAAACGGTAATTAGCAAATAAAAAGACAGGAGCCGTCACTCCTGTCTTTTTAATTGGTCATGGTATATTCGACTCCATGTTTAATATTATTTTACATCTTTTAATTTTATTTTCAATATGTTTTCATTATATATATTTAAAAATCTACGTTATATAATTTTATGCTTACATTAAAAATGAGATCTCTGGATTAATTTTAGAATATAATTTACTTTTACTTTGCTAATACTTAAAAATCAATCAATTACACGATGACCTATCATTTTATATTTAATCATTTTTCTAAATAAAATATTTTACGCCCAATTTCCATCAACAAATACATCATATTCTTCCCCGTCTTTGTAGGCTTTTATATTTAAATCCTTTGCTCCTACCATAAAATCTTCGTGGATTAGGGAATCATTTAGGCCGATTTTGTGAAGGTCTTTGTCTTCAACTTCTGTTCCGCCTTTTATAGTTGTTGGGTAGGCTTTTCCAAGGGCGAAGTGGCATGATGCGTTTTCGTCAAAAAGGGTATTGAAAAATAAAATATTTGATTTTGAAATTGGAGATTCGTAAGGAACTAGGGCGATTTCTCCTAAATATTTTGCATTTTCGTCTGATTCTAGCATTTCTTTTAATGTATCGTAGCCTTCTTCTGCCTTAAAATCTACAACTTTTCCATTTTCAAATGTAAATTCAAAATTATTTATTATAACTCCATTGTAAACAAGGGGTTTTACAGCAACAAGCCTTCCATCAACTCCATCAAATTGAGGGGAAGTGAAAACTTCTTCTGTTGGGATATTTGGCAAAAATAAATCGCCTTTTTCATTTTTTGATGATGCTGACATCCAAATGTGATTTTTTGGCAATTTTACTCTTAAATCGGTTCCGTTTTTTGATGAGTAATGAACTTCATCAAATTGATGAGAATTTAAAAATTCTGCCTTTTCATTTAAAAGCCCAACATGGTCATTCCAATTTTTCTTTGTTTTTTCCCAGTCTTCATCAACACGACTTACGTCAAAAATAACTTCCCATAATTTGTCGATTGCTTTTTTTTCATCAAGGTCTGGGAAAATTTTCTTTGCCCATTTTTTTGTTGGATAGGCAATTACAAGCCATGAAACCATATCGTTCATTGTATATTTTACAAAATCTTTTAATTTCAAAGAATTTTCTCTAACAGCTTCTGCTATCTTTTTTTGGTCCAAATCTTTTAATAAATCTGGGTCATCGCCAATTATTGAAATCCTATTTGACCTGTGTTTTTCAAGTTGGTAGATATTTTTTTCAATAATATAATCAGGAACTTCGTTTAAAGTTTCTTGGGTCTCATAAGTATATTTTAATTTTGTAAGCTCTTCGTCTTTCCAATTGATACTTACAAGTCTTGCACCTTTTTCGTAGGCATATTTTGCAATAAGTCTTGCAAGAGTAGGATCTTCCAAGGAAGAATTTATCAAAACGTCTTCATTTTTTTGTACATTTACACCAAATTCTACTGCAAGTTTGGCATAATTTTCTAATTTATTTTTGTTTACTGTCATATTTTCCTCCGTTTTTTTCATTATACTATATTGTGATGGTATAATAAAATTTAGAAATGGAGGATATTATGGTAAAAAGAAATGAAGTTGATATAAAAGAAACATGGAAATTGGAAGATTTATTTGAAAATGATGAGAAATTTTATGAGGAGCTTGATAAAACAATAAAGGCAAGTGAAAATTTCAAAAAAACTTACAAGGAAATAGACTCTTCTGATAAATTATATAAGGGATTAAAAGATTTGTCTGGAATCTATGGAGCCATGCACAGGTTGGGCTCTTTTGCTGGAATTTCTACAGAAGTTGACGCAAATGACCCATATCCACAAAAAAGATATGCAAATTTTGGGGCAAAGGCAAGTGGAATTTATGCAAATTTAGCTTTTTTTGATGGGCTTTTGACAAAAATTGATGAAAAAATCATAAATGAAGTGAGAGAAAACCACAAAGATTATGATTATTTTCTAAAAAGAGCCTTTGATAAAAAAGATCATATTTTGGGAGATGATGCTGAAGAAGTTATTTCAAAATTATCTCCAACTTTTGATGCACCTTACGGAGAATATGCGTCTTTGCGTTATGGGGATATAAAAGTTGATGATATAGAAATTGATGGGAAAAATATTCCATTAAATCACAATACTTTTGAAGAATATTATGAAACTGATAAAAATACAGAAATTAGAAGAGAAGCTTTCAAAAATTATCATAAGGCACTTTCTCGCTATGAATCAGGAAATGGGGCAATTTATAATACCCACATAAATAATGAAAAAATTCTTGCAAATTTAAGGGGATTTGATTCAGTAATTGATATGCTTTTGTCCTACCAAGATATTCCAAGAGAAATTTATGACAATCATATTGATACAATTATGGAAAAACTTCCAAAGCACATGAGAAAATATGCAAATATTTTGAAAAAAGTTTACAAACTTGACGAGATGACCTATGCAGATTTGAAACTTTCAATTGATTCTGGTTTTTCAAAAGAAATTGAAATCGAAGAGGCTAGAGATTATATAATCGATGGACTTAAAGTTTTGGGAGATGATTATGTAGAAATGCTCAAAAAAGCCTTCAGCGAAAGATGGATTGACTATGCACAAAACGAAGGAAAAAGAACCGGAGCATTTTGCGATACACCTTACGGCTGCCATTCCTATATAATGACAACCTACAACAAGGACATGAGCCAAGTTATGACTCTTGCTCACGAATTGGGACATGCTGGACATTTTGAAAATACAAATAAAAACCAAGATGCAATAAACACAGATGTTTCCATGTATTTTGTAGAAAGTCCATCAACAGCAAATGAAATTACTATGGAAAGATATTTACTAAAAAATGCCAAGGATGATAGGGAAAAATTGTGGGTGCTTGACACAATGATTTCAAAAACCTACTACCACAATTTCGTAACCCATTTTCTAGAGGCAGCTTTCCAAAGAGAAGTTTATGAAAGAATCGATAAGGGAGAAAGCCTTACAGCAGGAGATTTCAAGGAAATTTTTAATAAAAAATTAAAAGAATTTTGGGGAGATGATGTGAAACTTGTAGAAGGAGCTGATCTAACATGGATGCGCCAACCACATTATTACATGGGACTTTATCCATACACCTATTCAGCAGGACTTACAATAGGAACAAAAGTTTCTGACAAAATAATAAATGGAAATGAAGAAGACATCAAAAATTGGAGAGAAGTTTTAAACCTAGGCTCAACCCTAAGCCCAATGGATCTTGCAAAAAAAGCTGGAGTAGATATGACAAATACAAAAGCCTTAGAAGAAACCATTGAATTTATTGGACAAATAGTTGACCAAATAGATGAGCTTTGCGAGAAGCTTGGGTTGTATAAATAAAATAATTTAAAAAATCAGAAAAAAAGACTGTTGTAAAATGATGATTATTCACAATTTTACAACAGTTTTTTTGTGAAAACTTGGGTAGATATAAAGTAAGAATTATAAAATATTTGGGAGGGAATATGGCTAAGAAAATTGTTACAATTGATGAAATAGAAGATGCTTTAAAAGATTTTTCGAAAAAGGATAAAATAAATGAAAAAAATCCTTATTTAAAAAATAATAAAAATTCTAAAAATCCTTTGGATGATAGTAGGCAATTTTTAAAAGAAAAAATAGAAGAATTTTTAATAGATTTAGAAAATGGAAATTCAAAATTTTCTTGGATTGACAAGTTAAAGGGAGAAAAAAATATAGATGAAGAAGATAAAGACAAAATTGCAAATATTCATTATGGCTTACCTTCACATATTCATGGAAATTATAGAGATGGCTTAATATATTTGTGCTTGTTCAATCCAAACGTTGTAGAAATTCAAGATAGCAATTTGATTTATAAAAGTGAAAAATCTAAAAAGAAAAGTACTAAAATATGTAGCATAAAAGATTACTATACAAAACCTCCTATGGTAGAAGGAAAAAATGATTTAGCAAATGAAGAATTTTGGACCATTATCAATGGATATAAAACTTGGTATAAAAATGAAAAAAAAGAAGAAAATATAAACAAGCTTGTAGATATAATAATAAGTGAAGAATCTACTTTGACAAAAGAATTAAAAAATATGGATAAAGATCATTATTATATAGATAAATACTATAAAGTTTTAAAAGATGAAGTAATTGATAAGTTAGAAAGTAACGATAAAAAATATGAAATTACAGATAGAATTGTAAATATAGATTTATGCCCATTTAGAGCGAAGAATGCTGGCACTGTAACAAATGAGATTTTAAATACACAGTTTAGTGAATTTTCTGCTTATATAATTTGGTATAGAATTGGTAAGTATTTAAATGATTTAGAAAATTATAGAAAAAACATAGTAAGACAAATAGAAAAACCATTATTTATATTTAGGTCTTATAGCAAATGGCAAGACAAACTAGTTGCTACATTGCATAAAATACATAATGAAGAGATAGATAATGAAATTATAGAAGGATATATTGAAAAAATTAATTTGGAATTTTTTTACCATTTCCCAAATCAAAGTGGTATGATAAGCCAAAATAATTTAAAAAAATTTGTAAGCAAAGACGAATTTGATGGTATAAAAGGACTAATTAGTATACAAAACTGAAAAAATAAATATATTTTAAGTTTTTAAAACTTTAGCAATTAAATAAAACAGCTATTGCCCATCCCGACCGAAGTTGAGGGATCTCATTGTGATGGTTGGCAACAAGGCAAATTTTATTAAAGAGGTTTTTTATTAACTAAATATGATTTTAAATTTCTTTTATTTTTGGGTAAGTATATAAATACATATATGTAGAAAGGAATTTTATGAAATATTTATCTAAAAGATTTACGGGAAATTATGGGATAATTAAATTTGTTTTTTTGTTATTATTGACTTTGTTTGGAGCTTTGCCTGCAAGTTATAGTATTTTAATTAGGGGCGTGGACAAGTCTTTGCTTTATATTATGACTGGGGCGTATCTTCTTGTGGCTTTTTTATTTTTTCTTATTTTTTATAGGAAATTTGAATTGTCAGGGGGATTTTTTGCAAATTTAAAAGTGATTTTAATTTCTCTTGTGGCAATTTATGCTTTGTCTTTTTTGATTGAATTAGCTTTTGGGGATAATATTTCAAATCCTCAAAATCAAGAGGCGATTGAGTCTATGCTTAGTAGAAATTTTTCTCCGGCTCTTCTTGCTCATATAGTTTTTTTGGGACCTCTTGTTGAAGAATATACTTTTAGGGAATATCTTCCTGGTGTTTTTAGAAATATTTTCAAAAGACGTGATCAGGATTTTAAGGATTTTTTCGCCCTTATTTTGGCGAATGTTTGTTTTTCTCTTGCTCATCTTCCAACTGATATTTACAGTTTTTTGGTATATTTTTCAATTGGCTTTGTCCTTGTTATGGTAAGATTTTTGACAAATAATTTGAAGTTATCTGCTTTTGTGCATATTTGTTGGAATTTATTGTCAAGTGTGATTTTATATTATGCAATTTAATTTTAAAATATTAAATAAAAATGGACTGTTGCAAGATTAAATGTTTTTTAATTCTGCAACAGTCCGTTTTTCGTAAATTTTTATTTATTATTTTCTTGTGGATTTTCTAGTTTTTATTCTTCGATATTATTTTTTTTGAAACCAGAAGAAAAGTCGTAAGCGCCACGTTTGATTATTATGTCATCATTTTTTGCTTTTGTATTTTTGTCTTTTTCTTGATTTTTCTTATCTTTTGTGGATTTATTTTTATTTTCTTTTTCTTTTGCATCTTTGGCTAAATCAGATTTTTCAGAAATTTTTTCTTTTTTATTCTCATTTTCTTTTTCTTTTTCTTTTTCTTCTTTTATATTTTCGTTTGTTTTTTCACATTTAACTTCTTCATTTAATTCTTCACTTGGTTTTGTTTGGTTTTGTTCGTCATTTTCTAAAGAATTTTCAGGTGTATTTTTTGCGTCTGTATTTAAATCTGAAAGATTATCATATTCTTTATTTTTAATTGCTAGGGCAAAAAATACTATTGAAACAACAAATAAAATTATTGCCAAAATTACCAAAAATTTAGCAAATTTTGCTTTTTGTGGGTCAAAATCAGTGGCTAATTTTTGTAAAGCTTGACTAATATTTGCAAAGCTTCCTTCGATTGCTCCCAAGTCTGGATTTGAAAAATTGATTGCCATAATATTTGCTTTAACTACTTTAACAAATTCCATCAATGGAGAAATTGTAATAAAAGATATTAATAAAACCAATGTTCCAGCAGCTGAGAAAATATATTTTTTAATTTGTTCTTTAAAAATAAAAATTCCAGCAATTAACAAAACTAGATTTACAAAAAATAAAAATTTGATAAATCCTATGTATTGAATTATATTTTTGAATTTTCCAAGATATTCAAAAATAGCAAATTCCATTTGGCTTAAAAAATCTTCAATATTGCCTGCGCCGTTTTCAATTGATTCGTAAATGTTTGAAAATGATTTCATCTTTGCCAAAATCATTCCCAAATAAAGAACCAATAATGAATTAGTAATAATTTGTCCAATATAGACAGCAAGTTTTCCCTGTTTTTTTGTCATAACTTCCTCCTTAATAATAAAATATAACGGGAAAATATCCACATAATTTATACAAAATATTATATCATATTTCAATAAAATTTTCTGGATTTTTTTATCTTATAATTTATTAAAAGAAATTCTTGCTTAAAACAATCAAATAATCATATAAAATAAATATTGGAATTTAAAAGAAAAATGAGGTAAAATAAATTTCGGAAAATTTAAAATAAATTTGAAAAATTTTAAATTGTTTGAAATGAGCGACTTTAAAATAATTTTCAAAGCTTAAATAATTCTATAAAAATTGTGAATATTTATATTGATATTTGCAAGAATTTTCTATATAATAGTAATGAGTGAAATTATTACAAATTAACGTGATAATATTTAAAAGTTAGGAGATCTTATGAAAATTGCATCGATGGAATACAAAAATGGGATTTCTAACTTGCTCAACTCTAAATTTGATGAGAACGAAGTTGTTGTAAAAAAATATGAGAATTTTGAAGACATTATTCTTGAAGATGATTTGTCGGAATTTGATTTAATTTTAGTGGATATGACTCATACTAGGTGTATTGAGCTAATCCAGTACATAAAACAAACTACAAATATTCCGGTAATTTATCTTACAGATAGGTACAAAAAAAGTCCCTATGAAGCAAAAATCGACGACAAGGATTTTGTAATTCATTCTTATTCAAGAGATGAATTTATAAAATATACTTTGAAAAAGGTCGAAGAAATTAACAATTCCAAAATTATTTCTTTTGGTTTTTGTTCAATTGAAGTGGACAATGGGATTTTTAGGATAGGAAATGAAATTTTAGATCTTACAAAATCTGAAATTAGTCTTTGTACAATTCTAATAAAAAATATGAACAGACCAGTTTCAAAAGAAATTATTGTAAAAGAAATGTCAAAAATGGGAATTGAAACAACAGACAGATCAGTTAGAGAGCATGTTAGAAAAATCAGAAAAGAATTTAAAAAAGCAAAACTTGAACCAATTAAAACAGTAAGAGGACAAGGATACGAATGGATTTTAGAATCTTGTGAAATAGGAAATTAGCCCGATTTATACAATGATTTTTATAATATAGAATATGAATAATTTAAAATAACCCAAATCTAACTAGCGGGAGAGGTATAAAAATTTTAAAATTAGAAAATTTAAATTTTGAAATTTTTATACTTTGTTAGATGGGTTATTTTTTTTGAAAAAATTTAGAGATTTTCAAATGTAAATAAAAAAATAAAATTGATATTGATTATCTTGTGCCACAAATTATTTTGTGATATTATATAAATATCTTCAGGGTGAGGTTGGATTCCTAACCGGCAGTTAAAGTCTGCGAGTTTTTTACTGAATGGGCGAAATTCCCATACCGACAGTTATAGTCTGGATGAGAGAAGATATTCTTTTTATGAGAAATTATTTAGCCCTGAAAGGGCATTTTTTTATGCCAAATTTTAGGAGGATTTTATGAGTCATGATCAAAAAAAATTAAGAAATTTAGTAAAAGTTGGAATACTTTCAGCCATGAGTTTTATACTTATGTTTATTCAATTTCCAATTCCAGTTGCACCACCTTTTATGAAAGTTGACCTTGCAGATGTGCCAGCTCTTATTGGTGGATTTTCGATGGGGCCTTTGTATGGAGTCTTAATTCAACTTATCAAAAATATTTTGAATTTGAGCAAGACAAGCACAGGTGGCGTTGGAGAAATTTCCAATTTTATAGTTGGAGGACTTTTTGTATTTGTATCAGCAAGTATATATAAAAGGAAAAAAACTAAAAAAAATGCAACTATAGCTATGATTTGCGGAATGTTAATTATGACACTTGCAGCAACCTTATCAAATGCTTTTGTAATTTTTCCACTTTACGGAAAAGCAATGGGAGTAGAAATGAGCGCCTTTGTAGCTATGGCACACAAAACAAATACTTTAGTAAATTCTTATTTTACTATGATGATTTTTGCAATTGTTCCATTTAATTTGATAAAAGGTTCAATAGAAATTTTAGTAACAAAATTATTATACAAACACGTTTCGGGAATTTTGCACGATAGAAAATAGTTATTTTAAATTTAAAAAACAGGCTTTGTGGTCTGTTTTTTTGATTTTTTTGAAAGCTGAAATTTATTACTTTATAAATTTAATAAAAGAGATCTCTATTATTATTTTTGGAGATAGATAGAATTTTATTTTTACCTTAAAAATCATTGGAATTTTTTTATTTTAGACTATAATATATCTTACAAAAAGCTTCAAATTAAACTTTTGTAGTATAATAGATTAGAAGGAGTTTTTATGAGAATTAATTCTTTAAAGGAAATGGAAGATTTTGCTTTTGATTTTTCTAAAAAATTGAAAAAGGGCCAAGTTGTAAATTTGATTGGAGAAATGGGTAGTGGCAAAACTACTTTTACTTCTTTTGTTTGCAAATATTTTGGGATTTCTAATACTTCATCTCCAACTTTTGCTCTTGTAAATATTTATAATGGAGAAAAGCAAGGGGAAGATTTTCCGATTTATCATCTAGATCTTTACAGGTTTGAAAGTCCTGATGAAATTTTAGACATAGATTTTGAAAATTATTTTTACCCAGAGGATGCTGTAACATTTTTAGAATGGGCAGAAAAGGCAGAAGGCTATCTTCCAGATGATATGATTGAAGTTAATATAGAAAAAATTGATGAAAACGCTAGGGAAATTAGCGTGAAATTTTTAGATTAGGAGATTTTAATGAGAGTTTTAGGGATTGATACATCAACTATGATTTCTACTGTAACTGTTGTAGAAGATGAAAAAATCATTGGGGATTTTAATGTAAATCAAGAAAAAACTCATTCGGAATCGCTTGTGCCAATGATTGAAACTTTATTAAATCTTTTGGGACTAAAGCTTTCTGATATTGATATTTTTGCAATTAGCCAAGGTCCGGGATCTTTTACGGGTTTAAGAATTGGAATGACAATTGCAAAGACTTTTGCCCAAGTTGGAAATAAAAAATTAATTCCAGTTTCAACTTTGAAGGCTCTTGCCTTAAATTCTTCTTCGAATTCTTTTAAGGCTTCTATGCTTGATGCAAGGGGAAAAAGAGTTTATGGGGCAATGTATGATGAAAATATGAATGAAATTGTTAAGGAAGATTTATATAATATAGATGATTTTTCGAAACTTTGTAATGAAAAAAATGTAGATTTTGATTTGGTTTCGGAAGTTGGCGAAAAATATAAGGACAAATTTGCTAGGGCAAGAATTTTGGATTTTTCTTATAATTCTTGTATTGGAAAAAATTTGTGTAAGCTTGCTCTTTTGAAAAAAGATGAGGACTATGATCTTTATAAGCTTGTGCCAAATTATTTGAGAAAATCGCAAGCGGAAAGGGATAGAGAAAAGAAAAATGATTAGGACAATGACTGTAGGAGATACGGATAAGGTTTATAAAATCGAATCTAGTGCTTTTTATAGACCCATGCCTAAAAAAGATCTTATAAATGATATTGAAAAAAATAAGCACAAAGAGTGTTTTGTATATGAAAAAAATGGAGAAACTCTAGGCTTTTATATAATTTCAAAAATTTTGGATGAAATTGAAATTTATACAATAGCGGTTGATGAATTATATCGTGGGCAAAATATCGGCTCATTTATGCTTGAACACATGATAAATTTTGCAAAGAGTTTAAAAGTTTCAAAAATTTGGCTAGAGGTTTCTACAAAAAATTTTCCAGCTATAAATCTTTACCAAAAATTTGGTTTTGAAAAAATTAGACTTAGGGAAAATTATTATGCCAGAGTTCACGAAGATGCTTATATAATGTTAAAGGAATTGGATTAGATGAAAGATTTTTATACGATGGGAATTGAAACTTCTTGTGACGATTCTTCAGTTGCTATTTTGAAAAACGACAGGGAAGTTTTGATTAATTTAATATCATCACAAATTGATATACATAAAATATTTGGAGGAGTTGTGCCAGAAATTGCATCAAGAAAACACCTTGAGGCAATCAATCCTTTGATTGAAAAGGCGCTTTTGGATACAAATTTATCTTATAGCGATATTGATTTGATTTCTGTTACCAAAGGTCCTGGACTTATTGGCTCACTTTTGGTAGGAATTTCTGCGGCAAAGGCTCTTTCTTTGTCAGCGAATATTCCAATGATTGGAACAAATCACATGCAAGGACATATTTGCGCAAATTATTTGTCAAATAAAGACCTAGAGCCACCATTTATTTCTTTGGTTGTAAGTGGAGGTCATACTTATCTTGTAAAAGTAAATGATTATACAGATTATGAAATAATTGGAACAACAAGAGATGATGCTGCTGGCGAATCTTATGATAAAATTGCAAGGTCAATCGGACTTGGCTATCCAGGTGGACCAAAAATTGATAAACTTTCAAAAGAAGGAAGAAAGGATGCCATAGATTTTCCAAGAATTATGCTTGAAAAAGATTCTTACGATTTTTCATTTTCAGGTTTAAAAACTTCAGTTTTAAATTATATGAACCACCAAAACCAAAAAAATTTAGAAATAAACAAGGCAGACTTGGCAGCAAGTTTCCAAGAAGCCGTTGTAGATGTTTTGGTGGAAAAATCTATGCGATTGATAGATGAAACAGGATTAAATACATTTGCAGTATCAGGAGGAGTTGCTGCAAATTCTAGATTAAAAGAAAGATTAAAAGAAGAATGTGAAAAAAGGGGAGTCAAATTTTATTATCCAGATATAATTTTGTGCACAGATAATGCGGCAATGATTGCTATGGCAGGATATTTAAATTACAAAGCTGGGGCAAGGTCTGATAATTATTTGAAAGTGTATCCAAATTTAGGACTTTAATTTGATATAATAGACTTATGAGTAGAGAAATTACAAAATTAAAAACATACAATACAAAAAATAAAATAGCATACTTTCTTTACTTTTTGTCTGCAATTTGCGTTTTCGCTTTTGGCATATACTATAAAGAAGGTTTTGAAATTACTGGTGGAATATTTTTGCTTTTAAGAGGAATATATTTAATAAAAACCAACAACAAAAGCACAGCTTCTATTTTGAGAAATGAAAAAAAAGGACTTTACTTTAAACTTTTGATGATAATGGCTTTTTCATTAATAAATCCAATAGGCATTCTTCCCTTTTTATACGAAATAAAGAAAAGAGATTGGGTTATAAATGGAGGGCTTGATGAAGAAAAAAAGTAAAATAAGCATTTTATTTTTGGCGATTATTATTTTATTTTCATCATGTGCTCAAAGGAGAATAAACTATCTAGAACAAAGAAGAGATAGTTTGATTTCAGAAAAAAAGCCAAAAGAGAAAAAAATAATAAAAATAAACCCAGATAAAATTGATGAATTTAAATCAATAGAAGCCTATATGGCATGGTATAAAAAATTAGATGGGCCATGCAAATTAGTTTTTGAAAATAAGGTAGAAAAAAAAGAATTAAGCCAAGAAGAAATGGTAGAAGATTTTAATTATCTTTTCAATGAAATTAGAGATAATTATCCATTTTTTGGAGTTTTGAAAAGGCAATACGGAGTTGACTTTTTGGCAAATTATTCAAAATATTTAAGCGAAATAAAATTTTGCAAAAACGACCAAGAATTTACAAACACCATGCAAAAAATAATGGAAGATTTGCACAATGACCACGCAACAATTGCACAAAAAGATTACGTAGAAGAAACCTTAGAATACTATTCGCATTTTTGGACAGATCCGTCAATGTATTACGAATTTTTAACGCTGAACAAAGAAAGCGTAAGAGATAGATACGGAGTTGATGGAGTCCAATCAAATAAGGCTGATAGGAAAAAAATCAGGAGAAGAACCCTATACACAGAAAATTCCAGCGAAAATATGGAAGTAAAAATGCTAGCACCAAGTTTGGGACTAATAAAAATAAAAGAAATGCTAGCAGAATATGAACTTTCAGAAGATATGAAAAAATTAGACAAATTTTTAGAAGAAAATCAAGATTTAAAAACAATAATAATAGACATCAGAGAAAATTCCGGTGGAAATATAGAATATTGGCAAGAATATCTTTTGCCAAGACTCATAGACAAAAAAATTTCCGTAAACAACCATATGTTTTTTAAAGATGGAATGAGAACAAAACTATTATTAGAAAGCGAAGAGCTTGGCTTTGAAGATATTTCAAATGTAAATATAGAAAAAATGGAGCTTGAACACAAAGAAGATTTAAAAGATTTTTCATATTATAGCAAAGACAAAATAGAAATTACCCCAATGAAAAAAAATAAATTTAAAGGAGATTTGTATTTATTAGTTGATGAAGGAGTATATTCAGCAGCCGAAGGAATGGCAAATTTTTGCAAAAACGCAAAAATTGCAAAATTAGTAGGCAAAAAAACCGGAGGAGATGGAGTAACACTTGGCTTAATAAATGACGTATGCCCAAATTCCGGCTTAGTTTTCACCTATACAAACACCCTAGGCTACGCCCCAGACGGCATGATAAACGAAGAAGAAAAAACAAACCCAGACATAAACACAGAAAGTTTAAACGAATCAATAGATACAATAAAAAAATTGGAAAAAATTGAGGAATAAATAAAAAATAGATAAAATAAAGTAAACCCCAAAGTCCAAAAATGGATAGAGGGGTTTTTGCGTTTAGATATAAAATAATAGATAGATTTTTATGAAGAAGAAATGATTAAAAATATATTTGTATTTATATATTAACGGCAATTAAATCTTTGGCTATTTTGATATTTTTAAAAGCCTAATTTAGATTATATCCATATTTATGAAAAATATCTTTTGTATCTTTCACGGATTCACTTATCTTATCAAAATCTTTCAAAGCTAGGGAAAGAAAAATTGTTTCTATAATTAAATTTTGAACAATAAATGATGCTTGAGTTGCAAGCCTTAGATTATTTTCTATTGCGGAAGTATAGATAACTATATCTGATGACTTATTTATTTTATTTACTCCAAATTGAGTAATAAGAATTACCTTTACTCCTTTTTCTTTAGCTAAATTTATAAAATCATGATTTTCTTTAGATTTTCCAAGGGTAGTAAAGCATATTAGTAAATCATCTTTTTTTAAGTTTGAGCAAGCTTCTAATCTTAAATGTATATCTGAATAAAATATTGAGTCTATATCTAATCTCATTAATTTTATTTGTAGGGATTCTGCCAATATAGATGAAACGCCCATACCAGTTAAAAAAATTTTTTTATTATTTTTATGAGTGTTGTAAATCAAATCTATTGCTTTTTCAAATGATTTTTTATCTAAGGTATTATGCCACGTGCTTCTAATAGATTTTATTGTGTATTCTGATAATGATCTATAAATTTCGTAAGCATCATCGCCTTTATTTAATTTTATATCTAAATTTTTTAATTCTTTACTATCGTTTATTGAATTATTTATAGACAATTTTAATTTTAAATCTGAGTATCCGTTTAGCCCGATTGATCTTGAAAATCTTATTATTGTTGGTTCACTAACTTTGATTTTTTTTGCAAGTGTAGATAGACTACAGTTAATTGTATTATTAGAATTTAAAATATATTCTGCTACTTTTAGTTCTGATTTAGTAAAATAAGGTAGCATAGCTTCAATTTTATCCAAAATTAATTCATCAGACATAATATCACCTCTGCTTTTATCTTACTATATATAAATATAAGTAGCAAAACTACATAAAAAAAATAAATATTGTAATTTTAATAAAATTATGTTACAATACTTTTAAAGAATGGAACATCAATATAAATCATTTTTATATTAAAGGAAAGGAAAAATTTATGGAGAAACTAAATGTAGCAGTAATTGGTGCGGGGATTTATGGTATTCATCATGTGGATGTATATTATCAAAATCCTTATGTTAATTTAATTGCTGTTTGTGATCAAAGTGAAAAAATAAGAGAAAACATTGAAAAAAATTATGGCTTAAAAACTTACAATAATGTAGAAGATATGTTAGAAAATGAAAAAATTGATGCTGCATCAATTGTAACGCCTGATCATCTTCATGTAGAGCCTGCTTTGGCTTGTATTGAAAAGGGCGTAGATTTACTTATTGAAAAGCCTCTGGCAACAAGCGTGGATGATTGTAAAAAAATATATGAGGCTGCTAAGAAAAATAAAGTTAGAGTTGCTGTAGATTTTCATAAGAGGTGGGATCCTGCTGCTATATTTATTTATAATAAATTAAAATCAAGCAAAGGTTATCCAATAAGAGCTTATATGAATATGGATGATATTATTGATGTGCCGACTGAATGGTTTAAATGGGGAGGCTCTTCTGATCCTGTAGATTTTTTGGGCGTTCATTGTGTAGATTTGATGAGATGGTATATGGATTGTGAAGCGGTTGATGTGTATGCTGTTGGTTCAAAAAAACTTTTACCTAGCATGGGAGTAGATACTTATGATAGTGTAACTTCAATTATAAAGTTTGAAAATGGATGTATATGTACTTTAGAAAATTCGTGGATTCTGCCAAAAGGTTTTGCGAAAAATAATGATGGAAAAACATCAATAATAACGAGTGAAGAATTGATTAGAATTGATAATCAAAACAGGGGTGTTGAAATTTTTGATAAAAATAAATTGCATACACCTAATGTTTTTTTCTTTAATGATTTTCATGGAAAAGTTATAGGTTTTGGTGCAGATCCGATTAATTTTTTTGTAGATGCTTTAATTAATAATAAAGAATTCGTAGCTGATGTTTATGATGGTCTCCAAGCTGCTAAACTAACAGAAGCTATCCATAGAAGCTTAGAGTCTGGTAAAATTGAAAAAATATAAGGAGTATTTATGGCAAAAATAAAAATGGCACGTATTGATTATAGACTAATACACGGTCAAGTTGTTGCTAAGTGTATAAAATATAATCCTGTAGACAGAATAATTCTTGCTGATGATGAACTTGTTGATGATGAGTTTATGGCAGATATATACAAAATGGCAGCAGCTGATAAAAAAGTTGATATTGTATCTATAAAAAATCTAAATAAATGTTTAGAATCTAGTGACGATAATGTAATGCTTATTTTTAAAAATGTAGATAATTGCTATAAAGCTGTTGAAAATGGATTAATATTGGAAGAAATAAATGTTGGTGCTTCTGAAAGTACATCAGAAAGAAAGCAAATTATTCAAGGAGTTTCTTTATCTGAAAAAGAAATTGAAAAACTTGATATTTTAGGAAAAAAGGAAATAGATGTTTATTCTCAATCTATACCTGAAAATTCTAAAATAAGTTTAGAAAATATGAAGAAAAAAATATAAGGAGAATCGTATGGAAAATGCTTTAATAATGGCTATTGCTATGGGTCTAATTTATTGGATTTCAAGAAGTATGTTGGGTGGATATTTTGCTTTATTTTTTATAGGAAATGCGATATTTGTAGGAGTTGTCGCTGGTATAATAAGCGGAAATTTGACTCAAGGTTTGATTTTGGGAGGAGGGATTTCTGCTGTTTTTGCTGGAATTATTGCTCCTGGTGGAAATATGCCTACTGATCAAACTATGGCGGCAACCACTATGATTCCTTTAGCTTTATCAGCAAATTTAAATGTTGATCAAGCGATTGCTCTTGCAGTTCCTTTGGGATTACTTGGAGCACAATTAATGAGTTTAAGAAAAATTATTAATGTACGTTTTGCACATGGAGCAGATAAAGCGGTAGAAGAAGTAGATACTAAAAAATTAGAAAAAAATGCGATTTTGTATCCAGCTTTATTAGCTTTTCCTTTATTGTTTTTGCCAGTTTTTTTAGTGGTTTTATTAGGACAAAATGTAATGCTAGATTTGTTAGCTTTTATACCAGAATGGATGCTTCATGGATTAGAAGTTGCAGGAAATGTTATGCCTGCTGTAGGATTTGCTCTTATAATGAATTCTATTGGTAAGCCAAAATTAATTCCTTATACAATAATTGGCTTTATTTTGGTAAAAGCTCTAGGACTCAATAATTTAGTTGCTGGTGCAATTTTAATAAGTGTTGCTTTTATACTAGTCTATAATAAAAAGGAAGTAGATGAAAAATTGGAGGCTAAAAATGAGTGAAAATAAAGAAATAAGTATAAGTCAAAAAGATATAAATAGGGTTATGAGAAGGTGGTATTTTGCTACTGAATTATCTCTTAACTTTGAGAGAATGCAAGCTTTAGCTTTTACCTATGCTTTTTTGCCGATATTAAAAAAATTGTATACAGAAAAAAGTGAATTAAAAGAAGCGCTTGTTCGTCATATGAAGTTATTTAATACAAATGCTACAGCTGGCGGATTGATTGTTGGACTGACAATCGCTATGGAGGAAGAAAAAGCTAGAACAGGAAAAATTTCAAGTGATGCAATAGTGGCTATTAAAACTGGTCTTATGGGACCGGTTGCTGCTTTCGGAGATTCCTTTAGTGCTGGAACATTTCAAACACTTTGCATATTAGCTGCAAGTACTATGGCTGTAAAAGGTTCCTTTTTTGCTCTACCAATGTTATTTTTGGGAAATGCTATTTTGATGGCAGAGTTGGTTATTACAACAAATTTAACTTATAAAAAAGGTCGTGATGCCATAAAAGATGTTTTATCTTCAAAGCAAATGAGATATGTATTGTATGGAGCAAATATTCTTGGTATGGGAATGATGGGGGCTTTATCAGCTAATATGGTTAATTTACAAAGTAAATTAAATTTTGGATTTGGAAAGGCTGCTATAAACGTTCAAGAAAATTTAGATAAAATTTTTCCGGGAATATTAACAATAATTGTTTTATTCTTATTTTACTATTTGATAGGAAAGAAAAACTTCAGTATTAGTAAACTAATTTTTTCAACAATAGCTGTAAGTCTTGTCTTGTCATTTTTTGGAATATTTTAGGATCTAAGAATATGAGAGGAATTATAATTGCAAGTCATGGGAAATTTGCAGAAGGAATGTATGATGCTATAAAAATGTTTTCTGGAGAGCTGGAAAATTTTTCATACATTTCACTACTACCAGATCAAGACTTAAATAGTTTTATTGAAGAATTAAAAAATAAAATTGATAAAGTGAATTCTGGTGATGGTGTAGTTGTTTTTTGTGACTTACTATATGGAACTCCTAGCAACATAGTTTCAAGTTTACTAAAGGAAGAGATTTATAAAGAAAAATTAGAAATAATATCTGGAATAAATCTTGCTACTGTATTGGAATATACAAACACAAGAAATGAAATGTTTGATAGAAATAAACTTTTGGAGGTTGGGAAATCAAGTATTGCATCTGTAAATGATATGATTGAAAAATAAATTACCTTTTTAAAATCAAAAAAATTGAGAATGAAATTTTAATAAATAAAAATCCTAGTATAAATTTCTTTATTTCTAGGATTTTTATTATTCGAATTATAAAAAATACGCTATAAAATATTTTGGGAAAAATCGTTTCCGTTTGCTTTTTCGATTTGCTGAGGTATAATTTTTTACAAGAAGTAATACTACTTTTGTAAATTTTATAAAGTTGAACTTTGTTTAATCCCGGACTTATTTATTTTATACCGTATAACGTTCTTCTTTATTTTCCCAGCCTAGGCTGGGTTTTTTATTTGTATTAAGCCCAGCTTTGTAAATTTATTTTTCAAAGATTTTATTTTATATTTTTTAGCATTTTATACATCGGGTCAAACTCATCATAATAGATTTTTTCCTTATCAAAGGCAGACAAAACTTTTTTGGTTAAATATTTTTTGTCGACTATTAACTCGAAAGTATTTTCCCTAAACCATTTGTCAGTCATAGAAAAATATCCATCGTGTCCATTATCTTCTCCCCATGAATTTTCAATTTTCCAAAATTTTACGTCTTTATCTTTTTTGTCAAAGCCTGTAAGATTCATGGCGTGGCAGGCTGAAGAATATCTAGAATCAATTCTTTGTGCTTTTGTCATTTTGTCAAAATTGGTAAAAGTTTGGTCAAAATTAAATAAATTCTCATCCATAACTCCGCTTTCTCTGTCTTTATCTATGTCAACATCGCAAGCAAACCACATTGTTTCATTGTTTTTTATGGATTTTTGAGCGGATTTACTCATTGTATCCATGTCAACATTAATTCCAACAAGATCTGGCAAATCTACTGCATTTTTTGCGTTTTTATCAACCAAAATCCTATTGTAAGGATGTCTTGGATCATTTAATAATTTTATTTTTCCATCAAAAAAATCCCCAACGTACTTATCAAAAAATTTCTTTGGCGTCATATCTTTTTCGATTTTGTAATTGTTGTCCTTGTCATAATATTTAAAATCAAAATTTTCAACAGGTTTTCCAATGGATTTTACAAAAATATTGTAGGCATAGGATAGACCTTTTTTTCTTAAAATTTCAATTTCTTTTTCGTCATCCGTCGCTCTAATATCCATAGCGATTTTTTTGAGGGCATTTTCCAAAGTATAAAACATAAAAGTAGATTCCTCTGTATGGAAAAGTTCGCCCATATTTGTTTTTGGCACAATTCCATATTTTTTTATCAAATAATAGAAAAATTCAAAATATCCCCCGTCTTCTGGTGTTGAATAAAAAACATCTTCAACTTTTCTATCTTTAATATCCAAATTTTTTGTATCAATAACTCTTTGCAAAAACAAATTTGCCTTTTCCATATTGTCATAAAAATAAAGAAAAGACTCAGAAAGCTCAAATTTTTCCATATTAAGTTTTTTGGCAATGTGCATTCTAATCATATTAAGCCCTGCAAACATCCAACACCTGCCAGTTTTTCTTTGATTAGTAACTTCTTTAGTTTCAACTTCGTTAGAAAAAATAAAATCATGTTTGTTGATAATATTTTTATTTAAAGAAGCCTCCATTATCCCCATATTTGAAATGGCATTTTCAATAACTTTATTTTTAGGATCTTTTTCATAATTTTTTTCTAATTCTTTAAATATTTTTTCATCTAATATCATAGGTCACCTCTTTCTTTGGAAATATTATACTTTCAACAAAGTAAAAAACGATAATATATTCTCTCATATTGCTTTTTTAATTTTATTTGTTTATAAAATTGACAAAATTAAAAAATGGATATAATATATAAAAAATGAAATTTATATAGCGAAATAAAATAAGTGGCTAAATTTTATGTATTTATACTATATATAGTTATTTATGCTATTGAATAAAATTATAAATTGTTTTATAATTTTCTTATAAAACTGATTAATTTGCTTAATACGTTACTAGTGATAATATGGAAATTATATAAATAGTTAAATTAATTTATATATCTAATTAAAGATGTTTGTAAATTCAGTTTTAGACTTGATAAATAATAAAAGCAATGTAATGCCCATAAAAAATGGGTTTTTAAATAATTATCAGTTCACGAAATATATTAATTTCAATTTCGTGAAATAGAAAGGTGTAAATAATATGAACAAAAATGAAATGGATATCTTTTTATATTTATCCGAAAACAGATTTATTAATCAAAGAGATCTTATGCAAAGTACGGGTTATTCACTAGGATTCGTAAATAAGTCACTTAATAATTTAAAGAAAAAGGCTTTGATAGATTCTAATTTTAACATATCAAAAAAAGGAAAACAATATATAAAAGAAAATAATCCTCAAAGAGCTATTATATTGGCAGCTGGCTATGGAATGAGAATGATACCAATTAACTTAGAAACCCCTAAAGCTTTAATTGAGATAAAAGGTGAAGTTATGATTGAAAGAATTATAAATCATCTTCATGAAGCAGGTATTCATGAAATATATATAGTTGTAGGTTTTTTAAAGGAAAGATTTGAATATTTAATTGATGAATTTAATGTTGAATTAATAGTTAATGAGCATTATGATACTAAAAATAATTTATACTCTTTATCACTAGCTTTAGACAAAATTTCGAATTCTTATATTGTTCCGTGTGATATATGGTGTAGATATAATCCATTTAGAAAAAAAGAAATATATTCATGGTATATGGTCTCTAATGAAGAGAATATAAATAGTGATCTAAGAATAAACAGAAAAGGAGATCTTGTAAAAATAAATAAAGAAAAAATAGGTAATAATACAATAGGAATATCTTATTTAACTAAAAATATTGCAAGTAAAGTTTGTAAAAATATAGAGGAATTAAGCAAAACTAAAGATGGTTATACTATGTTTTGGGAAGATTCTTTATTTAATTATAATGAAACAAAGGTTGCGGCAAGATTGGTTGATTCAAATGATTATATTGAAATAAATACATACGAACAACTTAGAGAAATTGATCAAAATTCTAATAATTTAAAGTCTGATGCAATCGAAATAATTAGAAAAACTTTTAACGTAAAAGAAGAAGAAATTAATAATATATCAGTGTTAAAAAAAGGAATGACAAATAGATCTTTCTTATTTAGATGTAAAGATAAAAAATATATTATGCGAATACCTGGAGAAGGAACTGATAAACTTATTAATAGATATGAAGAATATGAAGTTTATAAAGCACTAAAAGGAAAAAATATTTGTGATGATATTGTATATATGAACTATGATAATGGTTATAAGATAACAGAGTTTATAGAAGATTCAAGAGTGTGTGATTCAAAGAATATAATTGATGTCTCTAAATGTATGGATAAGCTTAGACAATTTCACAAATTAAATTTATCTGTAGGTCATGAGTTTGACATATTTAATGAAATAAATTTTTATGAAAGTCTTTGGAGAGAAAAAAAATCAATATATAAAGATTACTCCAAAGTAAAAGAAAGTGTATTCTCATTAAAATCTTATATCGAAAAACATGTCGAAACAAAATGCTTATCACATATAGATTCAGTTTCAGATAATTTTCTATTCACAAAAGATGGAAATATAAGATTGATTGACTGGGAATATTCTGGAATGCAAGATCCTCATATTGATATAGCTATGTTTTGCATTTATGCTATGTATAATAAAAATAAAATAGACAAAGTTATTGATTTATATTTTGAGAATAAATGTAATATTTATGATAGGATTAAGATTTATTGCTATATTTCAGTTTGTGGATTGTTATGGAGTAATTGGTGTGAATATAAACAAAGTTTAGGTATAGATTTTGGAGAGTATTCTATTAGGCAATATAGATATGCTAAAGAATATTATCGTATTGTGAAAAAAGAATTAGAAAAAATCTAAATTTTTTAGGAGATTGAGTATGTTTAAAGTTGAAAGAGCAATAATAATGGCGGCGGGAATGGGCAATAGAATGAAACCAGTTACATTGACAACTCCTAAACCATTAATAAAAGTAAATGGTAAAAGAATGATTGAAACAATAATTGATAGTTTACATAAAAATGGAATAAATGATATATATATTGTTGTGGGATATTTGAAAGAAAATTTTGATGAACTAATAAAAAAGTATTCAAATATAAAACTTATATACAATCCTTACTTTGAAACTTGTAATAATATTTCTTCATTGTATGTTGCGAGAGATTTTATTGAAAATTCGATAATCTTAGATGGAGATCAAATAATTTATAATGATTCTATTTTAAATCCATATTTTGAACGTTCAGGTTATAATAGTGTTTGGACAGATGGATATACGGATGAATGGTTACAGACTGTAAATGATGGTGTGGTGACGTCATGTAGTAAATCTGGAGGTAAATGTGGATGGCAACTTTATAGTATTTCTAGATGGAATAATAAAGATGGTAAAAAATTAAAGAGTCTTTTGGAAATGGAATTTAAAAATAATAATAGACAGATTTATTGGGATGATATAGCTCTTTTTTGTCATCCTAATGAATTTAGATTAGGAATTTATCCTATGGATAAGAATGATATTATTGAAATTGATAATTTCAGTGAACTTTTAGCTATTGATTCTAGCTACGAAAACTATATGGAGAATAAAAATGAAAAAAAATTCACAAAAGAATAAAATTGACTGGCTTATAACGCTTATTCCTTTAATTATTATTTTGATTCTATGTACTTTATTTATTTTGATGCCTAAACAATCAAATTTATTTTTAAGCAAAATAAGATTTTTCTTTGGAGATAAACTAGGAACTTACTATTTAATTATTGGTTTAGGTATATTTTGCCTGTCTTTTTATATAGCTGGATCAAAGTATGGTGATATTGTATTAGGAAATAAAAATGAAAAGCCAAAGTATTCCTTTTTTGCATGGGGCTCAATGATGTTTACATGTGGATTAGCTGCAGATATTTTATTTTATTCTTTTTCTGAGTGGATAATGTATGCGACAGATCCATTTATTATTGAAAAAGGGAATATTCCTATATGGTCAAGTGTGTATTCTATGTTTCACTGGAGTTTAATTCCTTGGTCTTTTTATTTAGTGCTTGCTGTAGCGTTTGGGTTTATGCTTCACGTAAGAAAAAGATCAAGACAAAAATATTCTGAAGCTTGCAGACCTATTTTGGGAAAACGAACAGACGGATGGATAGGTAGAATTATAGATTTATTAGCTGTTTTTGCTTTGCTTGCTGGAACCGCAACAACATTTAGTGTAGCTACGCCTCTAATGGCTACAATTATTAACTATATTTTTAATACTAATTTGAGCCGTAATTTTATAAATATTATTATAATACTGATAACGTGTTTTATATATACTTATTCACTTTTACATGGATTTAAAGGAATCAGTAAATTAGCAAATTTATGTATTTATCTATTTTATGGATTAATAGCTTTGGTATTTATATTTGGCAATCAAGCTCAGTATATAATTGACAATGGCTTTTCTGCGTTGGGTATTATGATACAAAATTTTATAGGTTTATCTACATTTACGGATCCTCTTAGAGAATCATCTTTTCCACAAAATTGGACAATATATTATTGGGCATATTGGATGGTATGGTGTGTGGCTGCTCCATTTTTTATAGGGAATATATCGAGAGGAAGAACTATTAGACAGACGATACTGGGAGGATATGTTTTTGGCGTTGGCTCAACATTAATTAGCTTTATTGTATTAGGTAATTACTCAATGGGAGTGCAATTTTCAGGTAAGGCTAATTTGATTTCATTGTATAATAAATCAAATGACATATATGAAACAATAATATATATAATCAAAAGTCTACCATTTTCGTCATTGGTAATGTTATTGATTTTGTTTACTATGATTGCTTTTTACGCAACATCTTTTGACTCAATTGCATATACAGCTGCATGCTACAGTTATTATAATTTAAAAGAGAATCAACAACCTAGTAAAGGGATACAATTAATGTGGTGTATTTTACTTGTCCTATTGCCTATAGCATTATTATTTTCAGAGAGTTCAATGCGAAATTTACAATCGGTTAGTATTGTAGCAGCTTTTCCAATAGGTTTTGTAATTCTATTAATTGCATTTAGTTTTTTAAAAGATGCAAGAAAAAATTTATAAGTATTAACTTACAGTTTAAAATAAAGTAAATATAGTTAAAATGAAGATTGGCGTAATATAATTTTAAAATCAACTAAATTCAGATAAAAAATATGAAGAAAAATATTTTTGATTTTAACCATAATTATTTTTTGAAATCTATATTTATTGTCTAAATATTTATTAGTAAATAAAAGTGAGCAGTTAAAAGCATAAGGGATAGAAAATTTCTATCCCTTATAATTTTCTTGAATTTAGTTATTAAGTAAAAATCAAAAATATTATATAATTAAACTTCTCCGTTGTACCATAAATTTAATTAAATAAAATATTTAAAATATCTAAAAAGCTGATAAGTATAACAATGAATGAGCATAAAAAATTGACAAATATTGTGAATTAGTATATTCTAATGTGAGAATAATTACAAAAAAGTTATAGGGGAGACTGTTTTTTAAATGTTTAAAAACTTAATATCTAAAATTTCGATTTTTTTATCAACTATTGTGTACATAATATTTTTTTATTTTTTAAATAAATATAGCATTTTGCCAGTGAAATATAGGTTTATAGTTTTGGGACTTATATTTTTACTTATTTTTGGATTTTCTTTGTTGATTTTCAAAAGAAAAAAGGCTGGCAAGCCGATTAAAGCCTTTTTTATAATTGTACTTTTGTTTGTAAGTGCAGTGGAAGGCTTATTTATTTCTTACGCAAGTACATCAATTCAAACTGTTCAGAAAATAAATGAGAAAAAAGAAGTAATCAAAACAAAAATGTCTTTTGTTGTTTTGAAAGAATCTTCAATTGAAACATTGGATGATTTAAATGAAAATCAAGTTGCCATAGCTAAGCAAGTGGACAAAGAAAATGTTAAACAAGCTTTAGAAAAATTCAAAAAAGAAAATGGCGATGATTTAAATGTTGAAGACTTAGGAGATTATTTGACTTTAGGTAACAGCTTAATTAATGGAAATGTTCAAGCTGTTTTATTAAATGAAGGCTTTAGGGAAATGTTAGATGATAATATTGAAGGATTTAGCCAAAAAACTAGAGTTTTAAAATCTTATTCTGTTAAGGGAGATCAAAAATTAAATCAAAACAATGAAGTTGAAAAAGATCAAAGTTTTAATGTATATATTTCAGGAATAGACACTTATGGAGATCTTGCAACTGTATCAAGATCTGACGTGAATTTGATAGTAAGTGTAAATCCTAAAAAAGGAAAAATTTTAATAACAACAATTCCAAGAGATACTTATGTAAATATAGCTGGAATGGGAGATTATGCAAATGACAAATTAACTCACGCAGGCTTATTTGGAGTAGACACATCTATAAAAACTTTGGAAAATTTCCTTGATATAAATATAGACTATTATGCAAAAGTAAATTTCACAACTCTTATACAACTTATAGATTTATTGGGTGGAGTAGATGTTGAAAATCCTGTTGCTTTTGAAACCAATGGTGGCAAATATTTCCCACAAGGTACAATTCATATGGATGGAGATATGGCTTTGGCATATTCAAGAGAAAGATACCACCTTGCAGAGGGAGATTTTGATAGAGGAAAAAATCAAGTGAGAGTAATGACAGGTATAATAAAAAAATTATTATCAACTGAAACACTTTTGAATTTCAATTCGATAGCAGAAGTTGCACTTGATTCAGTAAATACAAATATGCCTTATGATAAAATGATAGAATTAGTAAATGGTCAAATAGATGACGCAAAGGACTGGAAAATAAAAAGCCAAGCTGTAACAGGAACAAGCGAACCAGGACTACCATCATACCTAATGCCAGGAAGCAACTTGTATATGATGAGAGCAGATGAAGAGTCTATTGACCAAGTTCATGATGGGATTTTGAAAAATAATAAAACAGATAAATAAATATTTTAATTAAAAGGGTAAGGTATACAGTGCTTGAGATTTTTTTCTTAGTAAAAATTGTAAGCGGAGATGTCTTACCCTATGAGTATTTATATAAATAAAGAAAATTTAAAAAGTAAAAAAAGAAGAGCTATAAAAGGAATGAAAATGGATACTAAAAAAATAATAAATAAAAAAACATATATACTCTTAGCTTTTGATATTATAATCATAAACTTAGCATATTTTTTAGCTTTATTTTTAAGATTTGATGGAAGTTTAATTCAAATACCAAAGATATATTTAAAAGCTTTTGAAAATTATGCTTTGATAAATACAGTTATAACAATTGCTATATATTCAGCTTTCAAGCTATATAGAATAATTTTGGAATATGCATCATATACTGAATTAATAAAAATAACTCAAGCAGTTGCTTTATCATTATTAGTTCATATATTTGGTATTTCGATTTTATTCCAAAGGATGCCATTGTCATATTTTGTATATGGATTTTTGATTCACTATACTTTTACAGTTGGTATAAGATTTGCCAACAAAATGTTTATACAAGGAAAATATAATCTATTAGATAAAAATCCAGAATTTAAAAAAGCAATAATAATTGGAGCAGGCTCAGCTGGGCAGACGATAAAAGAAGATATAAACAAATCAAACAGACAAGAAAATACAAGCATAAAAGTAGTTGCATTTATTGACGATAATCCAGAAAAAAAAGGTCAATATATAGACGGAACAATAATTTATGGTGGTAGAGATTCAATAAAAGAGCTTGTAAACAAAGAAGATATAGATCTTATACTAGTAGCCCTACCATCAGCCCAAGAAAATCAAAAAAGAGAAATTCTTCAAATATGTAACGAAACAAATTGTGAAGTAAAAGTCCTACCAGGAATTTACCAATTAGTATCAGGAAGCATATCAATGTCAGGAATGAAAGATGTCCAAATAGAAGATTTATTGGGACGTGATCCTGTAAAAATATTTTCGAATGAAACATTTGATTACTTAAACGACAAGGTTGTTCTTGTAACAGGCGGGGGCGGTTCAATTGGATCAGAATTATGTAGGCAAATTGCCCAATACGGACCAAAACTTTTGATAATATTTGATATTTATGAAAACAATGCCTATGAAATTGAACAAGAATTAAAAAGAAACAATAAAGATTTAAAATTCATTACCCTAATAGGCTCAGTAAGAGACTATGCAAGAGTAAAAAAAGTATTCGAAACATACAAACCAGAAATAATTTTCCATGCAGCAGCTCACAAACACGTTCCATTAATGGAGGTAAGCCCAGTAGAAGCAATAAAAAATAACGTAAGAGGAACTTACATAGTAGCTCTTCTTTCATTAATCTACGATGCAAAAAGATTTGTCCTAATATCAACCGACAAAGCAGTAAACCCAACATCAGTAATGGGAGCAACAAAAAGAGTATGTGAGAAAATAATCCAAGGAATAAATGACATTAGAGCAAATAAAGAATATGAAAAACTTGCAAAAGTAACAATCAACGATGGCGATAGGATAATAACAATAAATCCAAAAGATTATTTACAAGAAAAAAATCCAAAAACAGAATTCGTAGCAGTAAGATTTGGAAACGTACTAGGCTCAAATGGATCAGTGATTCCACTTTTCAAAGAACAAATAGCATCAGGTGGACCAGTAACAGTAACCCACCCAGAAATAATCCGTTACTTTATGACAATAAAAGAAGCAGTAAAATTAGTATTACAAGCAGGCTCAATGGCACAAGGCGGAGAAATATTTGTACTAGATATGGGAGAGCCAGTAAAAATAGATTACTTGGCAAGACAATTAATAAAACTATCAGGATATAAACCAGATATAGATATGCCAATAGTATACACAGGACTAAGACCAGGAGAAAAACTATACGAAGAAAGACTAATGGACGAAGAACTCCTATCAGACACAAAAGTAGAAGGCATATCCGTAGGAAGACCATTAGAATTTTCAAGAGAAGAATTTTTCCAAAAATTAGATAAAGTAATAAACCAAGAAAATATAGATGAATTAGACATAGTTGTTACGATAAATAATTTAATAAGTACGTTTATAGGAAAGGGTAATAAATAATGACAAAAAAAATGAACATACCATTCTCACCACCAGACATTAGCGAAGAAGAAATTAATGAAGTAATAGATGCTTTAAAATCTGGTTGGATAACAACAGGACCAAAAACAAAAAAATTAGAAAAAGATTTGCTAGAATTTACAGGAACAAATATAGGAGTTTGCCTAAATTCTCAAACAGCGGCAGCGGAAATGACCCTTAGAGCTTTAGGAGTGGGAGAAGGTGATGAAGTTATCACAAGTGCCTACACCTATACAGCAACAGCTTCAGTAGTAGACCACGTTGGAGCAAAATTAGTTTTAGTAGATACCCAAAAAGAAAATTTAGAAATGGACTACGAAAAATTAAAAGATGCCATAAACGAAAAAACAAAAGTAATAATTCCTATAGATTTGGCAGGCGTGCCTTGCGATTACGATAAAATATTTGAAATTGTAGAAGAAAAGAAAAATTTATTTAAGGCAAACAACGAAATTCAAAAAGCCTACAACAGAATAATAGTAATGTCAGATGCAGCTCATGCTTTGGGAGCAGAGTATAAAGAAAAAAAAGTAGGATCAGTAGCAGATTTTTCAAATTTTTCCTTCCATGCAGTAAAAAATTTCACAACAGCAGAAGGTGGATATGCAACATGGAAAGACAAAGAAGGAATAGACAACGAAAAACTCTACAAAAAATATCAATTATTATCCCTTCATGGTCAATCAAAAGATGCCCTAAGCAAAACAAAGCTTGGATCATGGGAATATGATATAGTAGGACCTTGGTACAAATGCAATATGACAGACGTATTAGCAGGAATAGGACTTGCCCAAGTAAAAAGGTATCCAACACTTTTAAAAAGGAGAAAAGAAATCATAGAAAAATATGACAAAGCCTTTAGACCATTAGGAATAAAAAGTTTAAACCACTTTGACCAAAATCATAAATCATCAGGACATCTCTATATAACACAAGTTTCAGGAATAGATACAGAACAAAGAAACAAAATAATAGAAGAAATGGCAGAAAAAGGAATAGCGTGCAATGTTCACTACAAGCCACTTCCATTACTAACAGCCTACAAAAATCTAGGATTTGATATAAAAGATTATCCAAACGCCTACAGTCATTACAAAAATGAAATAACCCTTCCTCTTCACACAAAACTTACTGATGAGGAAGTTGATTATATAATTGAAAGTTTTTGTGAGATTGTGAAAAAGTATCAATAAAGTAAAGAAGGTTTTATGAAAAAATTAATGATTTTAGGAGCAAGTGTCCTACAAATCCCTGCTATTGTTGAAGCTAAAAAGATGGGAATATATGTTATTGCAGTTGACATGAACCCTAATGCAGAAGGTTTTTCATATGCAGATAAAAAAATAGTAGTAAGTACGACAGATACAAAAAAAGTCTTAGAAGCTGCAAAAGAAAATAATATTGATGGGATAATAACCATAGCAAGTGATAGGCCAATGATAACTGTAGCAAAAGTTGCAGAAGAATTAGATTTAATATCAATAGATGAAAAAACTGCTATTAATGCTACCAATAAATCAAAAATGAGAGATGCCTTAAAAAAATCATCTGTACCAATTCCCATGTATTTTTCAGTAGATGATTATAACCAATATAGAAAAGCTATAGAAGAAATAAAAAATAATAATTACAAATGTATAGTTAAACCTGCTGATAATTCTGGAAGTAGGGGAATAAGATTAATTGAAAATTATGATGAAAAAGAGCTTGAAAAAATATATAAATATTGTAAAGAAAATTCAAACTCAGGTCGTCTGCTTGTAGAAGAATTTATGCAAGGTCCAGAAGTTAGTGTAGAAACAATATCATATAAAGGAATCTGTCATGTAATACAAGTTACAGACAAAATTACTACTGGTGCTCCATATTTTGTAGAAATGGGTCACAGTCAACCATCATCATTAGATAAAGAAACAATAGAAAAAATAAGAAAAGTAGCAATAAATGCAAATAAAGCAATAGGAATAGAAAATGGACCATCACATACAGAAATAAAAGTAACAAAAGATGGACCAAAAGTTGTAGAGTTAGGGGCAAGACTAGGTGGAGATAATATAACAACTCACTTAGTACCATATTCAACAGGAGTAAATATGGTAGAAGCATCAATAAATATTGCGCTTGGACAAGAAATAAATATTAGAAAAAAATTTGAAAAAGCGTCAGCAGCTAGATATAAAAAATGTGATATTGGAAAAATAATAAAGATTACTGGAGTCAAAGAAGCGGAAGAAGTAAGTGGAATAAAAAATGTAGAAATAGTCCATGGACTTGGGGAACAATCACGAGAAATAAAAAGTTCAAATGATAGAGTTGCCTATGTTATATCACAAAATGATAATATTTCTAACGCGATGAAGTCTTGTGAGAAAGCTTTGGAAATGATAAAAATAGAAGTAGAAAAGTAAGGAAGATAATGATATACAAAAATATTATAAAAAGAATATTAGATTTAATATTGGCATTGATTGCATTGCCATTTGTTTTGATAATTTGTCTAATTTTCGGAGTTTTGATATACATCGAAGATAAAGGTGATATTTTTTATATAGCAAAAAGAAGGGGCTTAAACGGATCTGTTTTTGGAATGTATAAACTTCGCTCAATGAAAATGAACGCACCAGACATTAGAAACAAAGACAATTCTACTTTTAATAGTGCAAATGACCCAAGAGTTACAAAAATAGGAAAAATTTTAAGAAAAACATCAATAGATGAGTTACCACAAATATTTAATATTTTAAAAGGTGATATGAGCTGGATTGGGCCAAGACCCATAACAATTGATAGACCGGTAAGTGAATATGATCAAAAAAGAATAGATAGACTTAAAGTAAAGCCAGGAGTAACGGGGTATGCACAAGCCTATTTTAGAAATAATATATCACAAGAAGAAAAACTACAATTAGATGCTAATTATGCAAAAGAAATTTCATTTTTATTAGATTTGAAAATAGTTTTTAAAACTATACAAGTAGTATTATTGCAAAAAAATGTATACACAAATTAAGGAGATTTTATGTATAAAAATAAGAAATTATTAATCTTAGGTGCTGGTAGAGGTCAGTTAGGTTTATATAAAGCAGCAAAAGAATTAGGTATTTACACAATAGCAGGAACAATGCCTAAAGCGCATAAGCCTTGTTTAGAATTAGCTGATGAAATTTGTCATATGGATATATCAAATCCTGATGAAGTTGAACAAAAAGCTAAAGATTTAAAATTAGATGGAGCAGCTACTTGTTGTCTTGATACAGGAATTGTATCACTTGCAAGATTATGTGATAAACAAAATCTAGTTGGTTTAAATGAAGAATCTGCTATAATGTGTGGCGATAAATACAAAATGAAAGAAGCTTTCAAAAAAAATAATGTTAATACTGCTAGACACTTTGTTATAAAAAATGAAAAAGAATTAAAAAATGCATTAGAAGCTCTTGAATTACCAGTAATAGTGAAAGCTACAGACTTACAAGGTAGTAAAGGAATTTATATAGCAAAAAATGAAGAAGAAGCAATAAATGGTTTCAATCAAACAATGAGTCTTACAAAAAGAGATTACTGCATAGTTGAAGAATTTATAGAAGGGTATGAATTTGGAGCTCAAGCATTTGTTTATAATAATGAAGTTTTGTTTGTTATGCCACATGGTGATGAAACCTACATGAGTCATACAGCTGTTCCAATAGGTCATTATGTTCCACTAGATGTAAAAGACGATATAATTGAAAAGACAAAAATTGAAGTTAAAAAAGCTATTAAGGCACTTAGATTAAATAATTGTGCTGTAAATGTGGATATGATTTTAAAAAATGATGAAGTGTATATTATAGAGCTAACAGGAAGAGTAGGGGCAAACTGTCTTCCGGAATTAGTTGAAATTAACTATGATATAGAATATTATAAAATGATAGCATCAATGGCAATTTCAGAAAATCCATTAGAGTTTTGGTCAAAAAAATCAAAAGAAAATAAAGCGGGCCTTGCAAGAATGATAATCGAAACTAAAGAAAGTGGAATTCTAAAAGAAATTGTAAATTCTAATGAAAAAGATGATGATATTGTAGAAATTACATTTTTTAAAGAAGAAAATGATGAAATAAGAAAATTTGAAAATTCCAATGATTGCATAGGTCAAGTTATTGTAAAAGCTGATAATATCAAAAGGTGTGAAGAAAAACTTAAAGAAATCGAAAGTAATATAAAGCTAATTTTAAAATAAAGTTTAAAAAGGAGTAATAATGAAAAGACTTTGCCTTTTTACAAATGAATTTCCTTATGGAAATTGGGAAGCATATTTAGAAACAGAAGTCAAGTATTATGATAAATTTGATGATGTTCTTATATTTTCACTACAACTTAGAAAAGATCATTCAAAAAAAATAAGAAATATAGACTGTAAAGCTGAAATATATCCCATATACTATGCTTCTAAATTAACTTATTTCTTATATTCATTTGTTTCTTTATTTGATAAAAATTTATATAAGGAGTTGGGTAATCTAATTAGAAACAAAAGGTTTAATTTTAAAAGGCTTGTTCAGTTATTTGTTTTTGTTAGTAGGTCACATTACGAAGCAAATAAAATTTTAAGTAAATATTCTAAGAAAGATTTAGACAATAGCATTTTTTACTCATATAGATTTGAGTATCAACCATATGTGGCGTATTTAGTTAAAAAGAAATTAAATTTAAATTCAAAAATAGTTTGCAGAGCTCATAGATTTGACTTATATGAAGAAAAAAGACCTACTGAATATATTCCTATGAGAGAAATATTGCTATCTTTATTAGACAAGGTATATCCTTGTTCAAATGATGGTTCGAATTATTTGAAAAATAAGTTTATTAATTACTCAGATAAAATAGAAACAAAGTTTTTGGGGACAATTGATTATGGTGAACAACATTATATTAAAAGTGATAAAATAAGACTTGTAAGTTGTTCTAATGTAGTTCCTGTAAAAAGGCTTAATCTAATTATAGAAGCTTTATCACTAATAAATTCTATTGAAATAGAATGGACGCATTATGGAGATGGTCCTGAGATGGATAAGATAAAATCTCTTTCAAAGAAATTGAGTAATAATATAAAAGTAAATTTTAAAGGTAATGTTTCAAATCAAATATTGATGAAGGAATATAAAGATAATTGCTACGATTGGTTTATAAATGTAAGTACATCAGAAGGAATACCAGTTTCTATCATGGAAGCTATGTCTTTTGGAATACCTTGTATAGCTACAGATGTAGGTGGAACTAGTGAAATAGTAGATAATAAAAATGGTTTTCTAATTGATAAGGATATAAGTAACAAGAAGTTAGCTGAACTAATTTATTATATTTATGAATTAAGCTATGAAGAATATATACAGTACAGATTTTCAGCAAGAAATACTTGGCTAAATAAATATAATTCTGATAAAAATTATAAAAAATTTATATCTGAGCTTATATCTGAAATAAATTAATGGAGATATATTTTGAAAAGAAATTTTTTATGTATAATTGTTCCAGTATATAATGTAAGTAAATATCTAAATAAATGCATTGATTCGTTATTAAATCAATCCAATAAAAATTTTTTTATTGCATTAGTGGATGATGGTTCTACTGATGATAGTGGTTTAATTTGCGATAATTATGCAAGGAAATATCCTGATATTATAAAAGTTTACCATAAAAAAAATGGGGGACTTTCTGATGCAAGAAATTATGGTGTAAAAAACACTGATTCAGACTACATTATATTTGTTGATTCAGATGATTATGTAGGATCTGATTTTGTAAATGATTTTTACCAAGCACTTATTAAATATGAAGCTGATATGGTAGTAATACCTTTAGTAAAGGTTTTTCCTGATGGTAAAACTATATTAAATAGTTTAGATAATGATTTAGTTATGGAAAAATATGATGCACTTGAAGTTATGAGCTATGAAAAAAAATTTGGTAGCTATGCTGTAAGCAAAATGATAAAGAGAGATATAGTGGAGAAGTATCCATTTCCTGTTGGCAAACTATTTGAAGATTCATATACAACATATAAGTATATAATGGAATGTGAAAAAATTGTTTGTTTAAAAGAATCAAATTATTTTTATCTTCAAAGATATGGAAGCATTCAACGAAGTGATTTTTCTTTGAAACATTTTGACTTAATATATGCAACCAAGGAAATGCTTGAAAACTATAAAAAATTCAATTTTCCTGAAAAGAATATTAATGGAGCTATTTATAAATTATTTAAATCTTGTCACATTACACTTCTTCATTCTCTAAATTCTAAATATTATGATGAGGTATTTAATTTAATTAAATTAACTTTAAAGCCATATCAAAAAGATATTTCAAAATTAAATATTACGTTTAAGGAAAAAATTATTTTTAAGTTTCTTTTGAAATGTAAATTCCTATATAAATTAATGTACAAATTGAAAGAGAGAAATTAAAAATGCAATTAAAATTAAAAAATATTCTTATTATTTTTTTGAATATATTTTTTATAACCTTATTTATCATATTTAAACCAGGTTTTTTGATATCCATGATATTTTTAGTTTGGATTAATTTAATGATTTATTCTCTTTTAAATTTAAAATGTAGAATTTCATTGTTTACTTTTGGATTTTGTTTTTTTAATTTTCTATTAGGCAGACAGTTTTTAGAAAAATTTTTTTCTTATAAAGTAGAAGATTTTTCAAAGAAAACAAATATGCATGCAGAATTAGCTATTTTAATTAGTCTTATTACTATTTTTATATTTTATATTTTTTTTAGTAAGGAGAATAAAAACAATATTGATAAAACTAATAATATAAATTCAACAAGGACAAATATTATTAGAGATATATCGAAAAAATTGTTTTATTTATCAAATTCTCTTGGTATAATCAATGCTTTAATTAAATCATATCTAGCAATAAGTAACGGTTATTATAGTACTTTTACTGGAGATGGGATTTCAATTCAGCAAAATAATATTATTATATATGTATTTGATAAGTTTGAGCAGATGCTACCTATATTTGTAGCTATATTTTTTGCAACATTACCAAAGAAAAAACAATGCAAAAAGATAATATTATTTTATTTGATTTATTTGATCTTAACAATTTTTACAGGTCATAGATCAAATTTTATTGTTGGTATTTTATGGATAATAGTATATTTGGTATACAGGGAAAATAATAGTGAAGAAATATGGATTGAAAAGAAATATTTAGTAGCTGCTTGTCTATCTTTTCCATTATTTATAATTTTACTAGGTGTTGTAGGACAATTAAGAGCTGGTTTAAATGTAAAAAATTTCAATGTATTTAAAATTTTTATTGATTTTTTCTACGATCAAGGCGTAAGTATTAATGTTATAAAAAGATCTTATAATTTATCAGAACTTTTAAATTCGGATAGATATTATTCATTAAGTTTTATACCAGAAAGTATAATTGGAAGGATGCTTGGTTTTAAGCAATATGTAGGAAATACAGTTGAACATGCTCAAAAAGGATATAATTTATCACATACTTTATCTTATGCATTAATGGGAAATAAGTACTTAAATGGTGTAGGTACAGGTACATCTTACATAGCTGAACTAAATCATGATTTTGGGTATGTAGGTGTTTTTTTTGGTAACATTTTATATGCTTGGTTACTCGCTATGTTTAATAGAGTTAAAGCTAAAAAAATTTATTTTAAAGCGGCAATTTTCCTTATAATGAGACAACTTTTATGGAGCCCTAGAGGAAATTTTTCAGATGTATTTTTAATATTGTTACAACCTTTCCCAATATTAGCTGTTTTATTTACTTATATAGTATATTCAGCAGCAATAAAAAAATTTAAATTAAAAAAATTATATAGATATGATTAAAATGTAAAAAATATGAACTTTTTTGGAGCAAATTATGAATAACAAACTTGAATTGAATGACAGCCAAATTCATCAAGAATTGCTAAACTTATTATATACAATAGATCAATTCTTAAAAAAAAATCAAATAGAATATACAATTTCTTACGGTACTTTACTAGGTGCTGTACGCCATGAAGGATTTATACCATGGGATGATGATATTGATCTTTGTATGAAAAGATCTGAATATAATAAGTTGATTAATATTTTAAAAGATAAAAATAGAATAGGGAAAAATTTATCAGCTGAAGGCGCTTGCTTAGGAAACTCGGATATTCCATTTTTAAAGATAATTAATAAAAAAGTCGAAGTAATAGAAATAGTAAATGGTGGTTTTAGTAAAGATTATTTATGGATTGATATTTTTCCGGTAGATTATGTACCAGAAAGATTACAAAAATTATATTTTATTTACATATATCAATTTCTTAGGAGATGTTATTATTTTTCCAGATATTATGAAAGAGGATGGCAAATAAATGCGAAAAAATGTTTATTAAATACACTGATAAGAAGATATGCAATTAATAAAGGTTCAGCTTATTTTGCCAAGAAATTAAATAGTTTTTCTGAAAAATCTAAAAAGAGTAATTATATAGCAAACAATGTATGGGGAACAAGTGGAAAAAAAGAAGTAATACCAGCAAAACTATTTGAAAACTTTAAAGATTATAAATTCGAAGATATTACTGTAAGAGGTGTATGTGATTATGATACTTACTTGAAAGTTAACTATGGAAATTACATGAAAATTCCAAAGAAAGAAGATAGAATTAGTCATGGATTGAGGGCGTGGAAAAATGAAGAATAAAATTACATTATTAAATTCAATATCTGCTTTATTTTTACAAGTAGTAACTATAATAAGTGGTTTTATAATTCCTAAAATAATATTATTATATTTTGGATCATCTGTTAATGGTCTTGTTTCTTCAATTTCTCAATTTTTAAGTTATATAGCTTTGATTGAAGGTGGTGTAACTGGAGTAATATATGCTTCATTATATAAGCCTTTGTTAGATAATGATAAAACAAAGATAAGTAGGATATTGGTTACATCAAAGATATTCTACAGAAGAATAGGGTATATTTTTATGGCTTATTCATTAGTATTAGCTGTAATATATCCATTATTTATAAATAAAGATTTTGATTTTTTATTTGCTTCAGGGTTAACTATAGTTTTATCAATAACATTGCTTATACAGTATATGTTTTCGCTTACATTAAAAACACTTTTGGTAGCAGATAAGAAATTATATATAATATCTTTCACTCAAGTAGGAATAATTATACTTAACATAATTTTTACTTACATTAGCGCAAGGATATACCCTAATATACATATTTTAAAATTTATTAGTGGAATCATGTATGTATTTCAACCACTAATTTATGCTAAATATGTAAATAAAAACTACGATATATCATGGAGTGAAAAACAAGATAATACTTTACTTAAAGAAAGATGGAATGGATTTGCAATTAATGTTGCAAATTTTATTCATACAAGTACGGATATAACAATACTAACCATCTTTACAAATTTAAAGATAGTTTCAGTTTATTATGTATATTCACTTGTTATAAATGGTTTAGGTAGTCTGGTAAAATCTATATCTTCAGGTATAGAGCCAACTATTGGACATTCTTATGCTAAAAATGATTCAAACGATATAAATTTCAAAATGGATCTGTATGAGTTTGTTATATTCTTTTTAGTTGGATTTTTGTTTACAGTTGCCTCAATTCAAATTACTCCTTTCGTTATGGTTTATACAAAAAAAATAAATGATGCGAACTATTGTCAGCCAATATTTGGATATGTAATAGTACTTGCTGAAGCTTTATATTTATTAAAGTATCCACATTTAAGTATTGCATATACAGCAAATAAATTTAAAGAAATAACAGTACCTGCTTTTATAGAGGCTTTTATTAATATAGTTATTTCAGTAATAATAGTTAATAAAATTGGATTGATAGGTGTTGCTATTGGAACAGCTATAGCTATGTTATACAGAATGATTTTTCAAGTAAGATATACTAAAAAAATATTGCCAAATAGAAAGCCACGTATATATTATAAAAAACTTATAATAATAAGCATTGCTACAATAGTAGCAATTTTAATGTGTAATTTAATAAGAATTAATGAAGAAAATTTTGTAAATCTTATATTGGGAGCTAGTATACACAGTTTAATAGTTTTGATTGTATATTTTATAACTGCTTTTTTATTCTTTAAAAGAGAGTTTAAATTCCTAATATCATATATAAAGTTAAAAAATTAAATAAATTTATATCGGCTCGTATATGAGCTGATATTTTTATATAATTAATTTTATAGAGTTATTATTTAGATTTATATTTTACTATAAGAATAAACATAAGATATATTGTAAATTTAAGGATTATGTATTGACATTTGTTTATATAATAAAGTAAAATATTATACGATTACTTATGTATATTATAAAATTTAGATAAAAAAGAAATTTATAAAATTATTATTACGAAAGGAAAATATATGAACGAAGAAATAGATTTATTTGAACTTTTAGAAATTTTTAAAAATAATTTTGTTAAAACCTTGATTATTAGTATTATTTTATCTTTAATAGGTAATATTTCCTTATCATACTTTGTAAATCCACAATATGAATCAAAAGGTTCAATCATTGTTAATATAAAAGAAGATACAAATGAATTAAATTCTACAGCAGATAATTCTCAAAAAGAGTTAAAAGCAATTAATAATTATGCTGAACTTTTGAAAACAAGATCAGTCGCAGAGCAAGTAATAAAAAACTTAAATATAAATTTGGGATATAAAGAATTTGAGGATAATGTTAATATAGATGTAAAATCTAATACACAGATAATTGAAATAAGTGCTGTTAGTAAAGATGCTGAAATTGCTGCATCTATTGTAAATGAATTATGTAAAGTTTCCAAGGATAATATTGATAAGTTAGAAGAAATAGAATCTGTAAAAATCTTAGATAAGGCAATAAGAGATGAAAATCCAAAAACGCCTAGTCTTAAGAAAATTACAGTTTTAATATTTGCATTAGCTTTCATAAGCATTAATATTATATTGTTACTTGTATATATGAAAGATCCAATAATCAAATCAGAGAAGGATCTTAGAGAAGTATTAGATATTCCATATTTAGGATCTTTACCAGAAAGAAAAGATAGGAGAGGTTAGATGAATAATCTTGAAATAAATAATAGCATAGATTTTTATAAAGAATCAATTAGATTTATTAGAACTAATATTTCTCATAAAAACTCTGATAAAATTATAGCAATAACTTCTTGTAAGGAAAATAAAGGAAAAATTGAGTTAGTTTATTATCTGAGTAGATCTTTTTCTAAAATTGGAAAAAAAGTTGTTCTTTTAGATTTGAATTTAAAAGAAAATGAATTATCAAAAATATTACCATTTAAGAATCAAAAGGGAATAATTGAAGATATAATAGCTAATAAAAAAGATTTAAAATCTTGCTTGATAGAAGATGATAATTGTGATAAATTAAATATCTTAATTTCAGGTATTAATACAGATGAATCATCAGAAATATTAGATTCAGAAGATATGAGATTGTTATTAAAAAAACTTAGTGATATTTATGATTATGTTATAATTAATACTCCTCCAGCTGGAATTTTTGCTGATGCAGCAATAGTATCTACTATGGCAGATGGAATAGTAATTGCAGTTAAATCAAATTCGACAACCACTGAAGAGTTACTAAAAACAGTTGATAATCTCAGAAAAGTTGATGCTAATATAATAGGAACTGTTTTAATTGATAATAAATATTAAAAATTATAAGGTAATTGTATTATCTTTATTTATAAAATTAAATATAATATCAAACTAACTATAAATAGATGTTAACAAATAATTTGTAAGCGTTACATCTATTTTTTTGTTTATTTTTATTATAATTTTAATAATCTATTTCTATTAATATAGTTTAGATTTTAATACAACTATAGATTTAAATATTTTTATCATATTTAAGCCGTATTATATCCTATTAAATGAATAGAAAAATTTAGATTTTTTAAGTATTCTGATAAATTTTAATAATGTTATTCATATAACAAAAATTATCTGTTAGATAAAAATAATGTTGACATTTAAGGGCAATCTCATATAATGATAGTGATAAAAGATTAACAAAGAAAATTTATAAGGAGAAAATTATGACTATTACAACATTTCAAGTTCCTAGAACTATTGTTCACGGTGTGGACAGTCTTGAATATTTAAAAAATTTAGAGGGCAAGAAAGCTGTTCTTGTTACTGGTGGACATTCTATGAAAAAATTTGGTTTTTTGGACCAAGCTAAAAAATATTTGGAAGAAGCTGGTATGGAAGTTATGATTCTTGATGGTGTTGAACCTGATCCTTCTGTAAAAACTTGTCTTGAAGGTGGCAAAAAAATGGAAGAATTTGGTCCTGATTGGATTATTCCAATTGGTGGTGGCTCTGCAATGGATGCTGCAAAAGCTATGTGGATATTCTATGAACATCCTGGATATAGTTTTGAAAAATTGGCAGCTTTTGATAACCCACCACTTAGAACAAAGGCAAAAATGGCTTGTATTCCATCAACATCAGGAACTGCTTCAGAAATCACAGCATTTTCTGTTATAACTGATACAGAAAAAGAAATTAAATATCCATTGGTTCATCCTGATTTTGTTCCAGATGTAGCAATTTGTGATCCGGTTATTGCAAGCAAAATGCCACCATTAATTACAGCTCAAACAGGAATGGACGTTATGACTCACGCAGTTGAAGCTTTCGTTTCAACAGCAGCAGATGATTATACATCTCCACTTGCAATCAGAGCAATTGAGCTTGTTTTTGGAAATCTTAAAAAAGCTTATGACAATGGCGAAGATATAGATGCTAGAGAAAAAATGCACGATGCATCAACTCTTGCAGGAATGGCATTTTCAAATGCATCACTTGGAATAGTTCACTCAATGGCTCACAAAATCGGAGGAATTTTCCACTTAACACACGGAGAAGCAAATGCAATTATGCTTCCATACATCATTGATTACAATAGAAAATCAACAGATAGATATGATGAATTAGAAAAAATCCTAGGAATTGATGATATTGCAGAAGAAATCAGAAAATTAAATGCTTCTGTAGGACTTACTGCAAATATAAAAGATGGCAAAAACACTGTAATTGAAGAAGATAAATTCTTAGAAGTTTTGGATAAAATGAGTGAAAATGCATTCAAAGATGCTTGTACTTTGACAAATCCAAGAGAAACTTCTCCAGAAGATATTAAAAAAATCTATGAGGCTGCATATTACGGCAAAAAAATAGATTTTTAAGCTAAAAATAATTACAAAAAAATATAAATCGATTAGCAAAAACAGGAGCGAAAGTTCCTGTTTTTATTTTTTTTAGTTTTGAGCAGAGATTTTTTTCTAAAGGATTTTGTGAATAATTGGATAAAATTAATAAATGATATCTCTCGACCAAACGAAACTAAGTGGAGTGCGTGGAGAGATCTCTTTTGTTTTTTGGATTTTATTTTACTTTATCAATGAAATTAAAGTTTTTACCTATTAAAATTATATTTTTTTAAATTTTACAAAAATTTATTATTATGGTACTATAAATGTAACAAAAAATGTACTAAAAATGTAACCAAGGATTTTGATATGGAAGTTGAGATTGAAAATAGGATTAGGGAATTTAGGAAAGAGAAAAATCTTTCTCAGCACAAATTGGCAAAGCTTGTTGGGCTTAAAAGAAGGTCGATTATGGCTTATGAAAATAATACTATTAGTCCAAGTCTTGAAACTGCCTACAAAATTTGCAAGGTTTTGGATAAGGACATCAAAGAGGTTTTTATTTTTAAATAAGGAGAGAAAATGGGATTTTTATTTAATGATGTGAATGAATTTAGGGAAAAAATATATGAAAAATTCAAAAATACTGACTCGTATTTATTTGCTATTAAACATAATTCAACTGGCAAGGGATTTTTGAAATTATTTTTTAGTAATTTGTATAACACAGTAGATTCTTCAAGGACCTTTCTTTTGCATTTTAATGAGAAGGGAGTTTTTGAAAAGGAAATTTCAAATTCTACTAAGGGCGATTTTATTCTTATGCCTTGGGATGAAATTGAAGTTTTTGAAATCGTTGAAGAATCTAGAAAAGCTTTTATAAAATTTCCTCATTTGGGTAAAAATATTTCTTATGAGATTGATTTTGATGGGAAAATGAATGTTGATAATAGGAAAAATTTTGAAAATTTAAAGGAAAAATCTTGGTATAGATTATAAATTTTTTGAAAAATTTGAAAAAATCAAGCAATATTGTATAATTAATTTTAAGTAAATAGGACTTATAGGGTTTACAGTAGGAAAAATTTGGGATAATTTTTTTGAAATTACAAAATTCTTTGTCCAAAGTTGGCTTTCTACTTAGTGAAAGTGTGGAGTATAAAAAGAAGTGGTACCGCATCAAGATGCCTTCTTATACTCTTTTTTTGTACTTAAAAATAAAGGAGAAAAAAATGAAATTTCAATACGAAAAAGAATATGATAATGTATTTGATGAATTAAAAGATCGTGGATATTTTGAGGCTGCAACTGATGAAGAAGAGTTGGCTGAAAAATTAAAAAATGAAAAATTAACTTTTTATTGTGGCTTTGATGCAACTGCTGATTCTTTAACAGTAGGTCATCTTATCCAAATTATGGTTATGATGAGAATGCAAAATTATGGCCACAGACCAATCGCTCTTCTTGGTGGAGGAACTACAATGATTGGGGATCCTTCTGGAAGAAGTGATATGAGAATGGTTATGACAAAGGAGAAAATCAACCACAATGCAAATTGTTTTTATAAACAATTTCAAAGATTTTTGGAATTTGAAAATGAGGGAGAAGATTCTGGGGACAAGGCTATAATTGAAAATAATGCAAATTGGCTTTTAAATCTTCCTTTTATAGATTTTCTAAGAGATGTTGGATCAAATTTCCTTGTAAATGAAATGCTCAAAAAAGACGCCTACAAAAATAGGATGGACAAGGGGCTTACATTTTTTGAATTTTCATATATGCTATTGCAATCTTACGATTTTCTAGAACTATTTAGAAGACACAATTGTACTTTGGAAATTGGTGGATCTGACCAATGGTCAAACATAATCGGTGGTTATGATTTGATTAGAAAAAAAGAAGACGCAAAAGTTTATGGAATGACTTTCAAATTACTTACAACTGCTGATGGGGTAAAAATGGGAAAAAGTCAAAAGGGAGCTGTTTGGCTTGATGAAGAAAAAACATCAGCTTATGAGCTTTTCCAATATATGAGAAATGTTGACGACAGGGACGTAGAAAAATTCCTCTTGATGTTAACTTTCCTTCCAACTGCTGAATGTAGAAAATTAGGAAACGGCAAAGATGCAAAAGAAATTAACCACGCAAAAGAAGTTTTGGCTTATGAAATTACAAAATTAATTCACGGCGAAGAAAAAGCAAAAGAAGCCCTAGAAGCATCAAAAGCCTTGTTCTCTGGTGCTGGAGATGAATCAGCAATGCCTACAACTGAAATAGAAAAAGAAGAATTACCAATGGGAATATTAACCCTACTTACAAAGTTAGGTTTAACTAAATCAAATTCTCAAGCAAGAGATTCAGTAAAGGGCGGCGGAGTAAGTATAAATGATGAAAAAATAACCGACCCAAGATTTGAAATAAACGAAGACTTGTTTGAAGATGGAAAAATAATTGTAAAAAAAGGCAAAAAAACTTTCCACAAAGTTACAATAAAATAAGAATAAAACTTAGACGAATACAAGTTTAGATAATATTTTATTTTAAAATAAAATTAAGCCAGTAGCATTTTTTGAAAAAATTTCATATCAGAAAATTTGGGGTATAATAATTTAGAAAAATAAAATTTAAGGAGAACATTATGAAAATTTCAGCTAGAAATACAATCAAAGGAAAAGTAGTAGAAGTTGTTGAAGGTGCTGTTAATGGAATTGTTAAAATCGATATAGGAAACGGAACTATAATCACATCATCTATTACAAACAACGCTATCAAAGAACTTGGTCTTGAAGAAGGCAAAGAAGCTTATGCAGTAATTAAAGCAAGCAACGTTATGGTAGCTGTTGACTAATAAATAATAAATAAGGACAAATTTGCTTTTCTAATAAGAAAAGCATTTTGACCTATTACCAGAGTGAGCATTAAAGCTTACTCTGGTTTTTTTGTTCTTTTTTTATTTCATAATTTTCTAACTGAATCCAATAATTTTTTCTTCTAATTTTTAATTTTATATTTTCTTATAAATATTTTTTACAATTTTAATTTTAAATTCTGTTTTATATTTTGCCAATTTTTTCTTATATATTTTAAATTGGAAAAAATAGACAAAAACGCTATAATATAGGTATATATAAAAAGAAATTTAGTTTTATTAATTTTAAAAAGGAGAATTTATGGATAAAAAAGCTTATTATATAACAACGCCAATATATTATCCAAATAGCAACCTTCATATTGGTAATGTTTATACTTCAGTTATTGCTGATGTTTTGAAAAGATATAAGGCACTCAGGGGATTTGATGCTTATCTTACAACTGGAACTGACGAACACGGTCAAAAAATAATGAATGCAGCTCTTTCTCATGGATCACAGCCTCAAGAATTTGTTGATAGAATTGCAGGCGAAACAAAAGTTTTACTTAAAAAACTTGATATTGATTATGATTCATTTATTAGGTCAACTGATCCAAAACACGAAGAAAATGTAAAAAATATTTTCCAATATCTTTATGATAAGGGAGATATTTATAAGGGAAAATATGATGGATATTATTGTGAATCTTGCGAAGCTTATTTTACTGAAAGCCAACTTGATGAGGGAAATTGTCCTGATTGTGGCAGAGGAGTTAATCATCGTAAAGAAGAATCATATTTTTTTAGACTTTCAAATTATACTGATAAATTAAAGGAACTTTTCAAAGACCATCCAGAATTTCTTGAGCCAAAATTTAGGCAAAATGAAATGTTAAATAATTTTATTGACAAAGGTCTTGAAGATCTTTCTGTATCTAGAAATACTTTCGATTGGGGAGTTGATGTTCCTTTTGACAATGAGCACGTTGTTTATGTTTGGATTGACGCCTTATCTTGTTATTTGACAGCTATTGGCTATGGTCATGATATGGAAAAATTCAATAAATATTGGCCAGCTGGTGTTCATTTAATTGGAAAAGATATTGTAAGATTTCATACAATAATTTGGCCAGCACTTTTGATGGCTTTAGATATTCCACTTCCAAAAAAAGTTTTTGCTCATGGTTGGATTTTGTTTGACAATGACAAGATGAGTAAATCTAAGGGAAATATTATGTATCCAGAACCACTTGTAGAATTGTATGGAACTGATTCTTTGAAATATTTCCTACTTCGTGAATTTAATTTTGGAGCTGATGGAAACTTCCTTTCAAAGAAATTTATGGATAGATATAATTCTGATTTGGTAAATGATTTGGGAAACTTACTTTCAAGAACTGTTTCAATGATTTCAAAATACAATGATGGAATTATAAAAAAAGGCTTGGAAGAAGATGAAATTGATGGCGAATTGATTGCCTTGGCTGAAAAAACTTATGAAGATTTTACAAAATTAATGGACGAATTTAAGTTTAATGAGGCTTTGGAATGTTTGTGGAATCTTGTAAGAAGATCAAATAAGTATGTTGACCAAACTGAGCCATGGATTTTGGGACGTGAAGAAAAATACGACAGATTAAATACAGTTTTATACAATCTTGCCGAATCTTTAAGAATTATTGCCCAAATGCTTGAGCCTGTTATGAGAAATACAACAGAGGAAATTTTAAAACAATTGGGAGTAGAAAATCAAGGTTTTGAATCTGCTTATAAATTTGGTTTGATTAAAGAAGGAACTAAAGTTAGTAAAGGCGAAAATTTATTTAACAGACTTGATACAGAAAAAGAACTTGAAAAACTTCATGCCTTAAATAATAAACTTGTTGAGAAAAGACTTGGAGTTAAAAAGGAAGAAGAAAAAGAAGAGGAAATCCAATCAAAACCACAAATTAAAATTGATGATTTTGACAAACTTGACCTTGTTGTTGGAAAAATTTTGGAAGTAAACGACCACCCAGATGCTGACAGACTTCTTGTTTTTAAAGTTGATATTGGAAGTGAAACAAGAACAATTGTTTCAAGTATAAAAGAATTCTACAAAAAAGAAGACTTAGTTGGCAAAAATATTGCTGTAATCAAAAACCTAAAACCTGTAAAAATGAGAGGAATTTTATCAGAAGGAATGCTTCTTGCTGCAGGAGATGATGCAGTTTTACTTACAACAATCAAAGACTGCAAACCAGGTACGGTGATTTCTTAATGAAATTAATAGATTCACACGCCCATTTAACGAGTGATGATTTTAATGAGGACAGATCTTTTCTTATAAAGGATCTGTCTAATTTTGCCGTAAAATATGTGATAATGCCGGCTTGCGATTTAGAAGATTCAATTGATGTTTTAAATCTTTCAAAAAAATATGACAATTTATTTGCCCAAGTTGGTTTTCATCCTCAAAATATAGATTCTTTTAAAGATGGAGATATAGAAAAATTAGAAAATTTGGCAAAAAATCCAAAAGTTCTTGCAATTGGAGAAATTGGTCTTGATTATTATTGGCAAGATGACAACAAGGATGAGCAAAAAGAAATTTTTATCAAACAATTAGACCTTGCAAGAAAATTAAAGCTTCCGGTTGTAATTCATTCCAGAGATTCGGTTGATGATTGTTTGGAAATTTTAAAAGATTATCCGGATTTAAAAGTTCAAATTCACTGTTTTTCTTATTCATATATTCATCTTATGGAATGTATGAAAAGGGGATATTATATTTCAATCGGGGGAGTTGTAACTTACAAAAATGCTGACAATGAAAAAAATGCAGCCATAAATGTAGATTTGGATAAGCTAATGCTTGAAACAGACTGTCCATATCTTTCGCCAGAACCTTACAGGGGAATGAGAAATGATCCGAGAAAAATCGTGGAAGTTGCAAGAGAAATTGCGAATCTTCGTGGGATGAAATTATCAAAACTTGCAAAAAGAACAAGCAAAAATGCTATGGAATTTTTTAATATAAAGTAGGTAATATGATAAAAGAAACAATAGTAGTTGAAGGAAAAGACGATATAACAAATATAAAATCAGCAGTCGATTGCGAACTTATTGCTACAAATGGCCTTGCTTTTGGTAAAGATTTGATTGAAAAATTAAAAGAAATTGACAAAAGATGTGGCATAATAATTTTTACCGACCCAGATTTTGCAGGGAAAAAAATCAGGGCAAAAATTTCCAAAGAAATTCCAAACGCCAAGCACGCCTATCTTGATAGGAAAAAAGCAATCAAAAAGGGAGATTTGGGAGTAGAAAACGCCTCAAAAGAAGATATAATTGAGGCTTTAAAAAATGCCCATGCAACAAAAAGTGAAAAAAGAGAAGAATTTACCATGAAAGACCTCTTGGACAATGATCTTACCCTTACAAATGACAGCAGAAACAGAAGAGAAAAACTTGGCGATATTCTATCCATAGGATATTTTAATTCCAAGCAACTTTTATCAAAACTAAATTCCTTTGGCATAAGCCGAGAAGAATTTGAAAGTGCGGTTGAAAAATTATGAAAAAATTATATTCACCAAAAACAATAAAATTAATCCAAGATCTATACGGTTTTAAATTCTCAAAATCTTTGGGGCAAAATTTTCTAGTAGACAAAAATTTTGTAGATAAAATTATAGATTTATCAGAAGTTTCTGGAGAAAATATTTTGGAAATTGGGCCGGGAATTGGAACAATCAGCCAAGAAATGGCAAAAACTTGCAAAAAACTTGTGGTAATAGAGATAGATAAGACTCTTATCCCAATTTTAAATGATAATCTTGGCGAATTTTCAAATGTCGAAATAATAAATGCAGATATTTTAAAAACTGACCTTAAAAAAATTGCCAAAGAAAAATTTGATGGAGAAGATTTTAAAGTTGTTTCAAACTTGCCATATTATATAACAACTCCAATAATTGAAAAATTATTTGAAGAAGATCTTTCGTGCAAAGACATGACAATTATGGTTCAAAAAGAAGTGGCAGATAGGATGAAGGCAGATGAAAAAAGCAAGGACTATTCATCGCTTTCAGTTTTTATAAAATATTATGCAGAAATTACTGGGCAATTTAAAGTTCCAAAATCAGTTTTTATGCCTCAACCAAAAATAGATTCCCAAGTTTTAAAATTAAATTTGAGATTGTATGATAAAAATGTTAATACAAATACCCTATTTAATGTAGTAAGAGCAGGATTTAATAAAAGGAGAAAAACAATATTAAATTCCCTATCAAGCGTGATAGAAAAAGAAAATTTAAAAGAAATATTGGGAAAATTAGACTTAAAAGAAAATCTCAGAGCAGAAAATCTTTCTCTTGACGATTTTATAAAAATAGCCAATGAATTAGAAAAAATAAAAGGGTAGATTGAAAGAGATTATCATTTGAGTATAATAATCGTATTAGAAAAAAAGATTTATAAAAAAAGATTGGAGAAAATATGAAAAAAGTAACAATTTACACATCAAACACTTGCCCACATTGCAAGGCAGCAAAAAATTATTTGAAAGAAAATAATATAGATTTTGAAGAAAAAAACGTAGACGAAGATAGAAGCGCAATCGACTATCTAGTAGAAAATGGCCACAGAGGAGTTCCGGTAATAAATATTGACGGAGAAGACATTGTAGGCTTTAATAAAGAAGTAGTAGATGAAAAATTAGGATTATAAAACAAAAACCCATCAGAGCAAAGAGAAATCTCAAAATTAGTTAAATATACAGAAATATCTAACAAAAGAGATCTCTCGACAAGCTCGAGATGGGTTGTTTTTTTTATTTATGTAATTACTTTGAAATTACTTAGATTTATTTTAATTTTTTTATTTCTGAATTAAGATTTTCAAGTGATATCATTTGAGTTCTAGCTAGATTTCTAAGCTCCATCATTCTTTCTTTTTGTCCAACGCCTTTTCTTATTAGGACTGCATTGTAGCTTTCCATATTTGCAAGTACTAAAAGCTCGTTTAGATTTGCATAGTCCCTCATATTTCCTTTCAAATTAGGATTTTCTTCTCGCCACTGTTTTGCTCTTTTATTAAAGAGAGCCACATTAAGCATATCAGCTTCATTTGCATATTTAAAAGATAATTGCTCATTCGTCAAATCATCTAGCAAATATTCTTTTATAGCATCTGTATGGATTTTATAATTTATTTTTGATATTTCTCTATGTAGATTCCATGTTAATGATAAATTTGAATTTTCATCTGCCTTTAATCTCTTATAATCTTGAATAATATATAGTTTAAATTCTGGGGAAAGCCAAGATGCAAATTCCATTGCTATATCATAATGAGCATAAGTACCACCATATCTACCAGCTTTTGAAACTATACCAATAGCTTGTGTTGATTCTATCCATTTACTTGGTGTCATTGTAAATCTGTTTAGTCCTGACTCGTTTCTAAAGGTGTCGAATTGCACACGGTTAAATTTCGGATTGTTAAGAACCTCCCATAAGCCTATAAATTCAAGAGTGTTCCTATTTCTCATCCAGTTTTGAATAACAAATCTTGGGTCATCTGTGTTTTTATATTTTGCTATATCTGTTAGACTTAAATAATCATTTTTAAAATCTTTTGTATAAACTTGAATAGAAAATCCTTTAGCGGAGATTTCTTCTTTTTTTAATTTTGACATTTACTAAACTCCTTATGTTGGTGTACTCTTTACAAGAATTATTATATAATAAATGCTCTAAGTATAAAATCAAATATTAAATTTTAGATTATTAAAAGCTATTATTTACTTTGAAGATAAAAAAATTTAATAATAAAAATACAATGCTAAAAATGTTAATCAAAAATAAATACAAAATCAAATAAAAACTTTAGCTTAAAAGTAAATAAAATCAGCCACCCATCTCGAGCTTGGTCGATAGATCTCTTAAATTAAATTTATCTAATCATTAAATAAATTCAAGCATTATCTAAATCTTTTACTAATCCAAACATTCTATTTGTAAATAAAATAATTTATTCCACAAAAAAAAGTGAGCTTATAGCTCACTTCAGACTGTAGACAAAGTAGATGAAAAATGCAACTTCATCTACTTTTTTCATGCGA
>OGRV01000026.1_pt1 | contig 124950 bp, 150 predicted proteins | sample 1573731 | NCBI WGS metagenome assembly OGRV01 (sample SAMN03295828, study PRJEB24534) | human gut metagenome | isolation source: fecal sample 3 from infant 4 | host: Homo sapiens | place: USA: Pittsburgh, PA | collected 2014-07
AAATTTTTCAAAAAAATTTTTAAAATAACTATTGACTTCCTTAGTTGGTCTATTAAAGTTATAAGCGTTAAGCCTGTATTTAATTATTAGTAATTATATCATAATTAAGTATGATTTTCTACTGTTCCTATTGACAAAAATAAGATAAGAGTATATAATGATAACTAAGTTATCTATATGCCGCAAACTTATAAATTTAGCCGTTAGTAAAGGAAGTGGGATATGACAGAAATTACTGGTTATGATTTAACACATAAAAAGATTATGGATAGTGGTAAAGTTAATTTTTTAAATGATGGCTATGAACGAGCTAATTTAAGAAAAATTTGCAAAGATGCTGGGGTTACAACGGGTGCTTTTTACAGGCATTTTAATGATAAAGAAGATTTATTTATCAGTTTAGTTGATCCATTGGCAAACGAACTTTTGGGTTTTTATAGCAAGTTTGAAGAGGAATCTTTTCAAAACATAGAAAAAAATTGTGGAGAAGATTTATCAAAAATTAACATTGAAGGGTCAATTGAATCTGCATTATATATGTTTAGCAAAAAAGATTTATTTAATCTTTTAATATATAAATCATATGGTACGAAATATGATAATTTTATAGAGCTTCTTGTGGAAAAGGAAGATATAAACAGACATAAAGCGTTTCAGATTATTTCAAAGAAAAAGAATATAAAATCAGAAGTCCCTAAAGATGCAATGCATTTGTTAAACCATGCTTATATTAATGCATTGTGTGAAATTATAATACATTCTCAAACAGAAGAAGAAGTAAAGTTAAACACAAGAATAGTTTCGAAGTTTTTTTATGATGGATGGGAGAAATTGCGATGTTTTTAAATATAAGGGAAAGGGTATTAAACGCCCTTATATTTTTTAAAATAAAGATAACTAAGTTAGCTAATTAAGTTATTTCATTTGGAGGTGTTGATTATGAAACAAAAAAGTCCTGCTGCTATATTGTGGGAGCTTGCAAAAAAGGAACATTCAAAGTTAAAAACATCTGTATTTATAGCGAGTATCGGTGTTATTGCAGGGATTGTTCCATATATTGCAGCAAGTCGTATTTTAGTTGAATTGTTAAAGGGAAATGAGGATTTTAAAATTTATTCCTTATGGTTAGGAATAGGATTGTTATCCTACATCTTAAAATCATTTTTATACTCTATGGCTTTATCTGTATCTCATAAAGCAACTTTTAGTGTACTGAAAGATGTTCGTTTAAGAATGCTTGAAAAACTCCCAAAGATGCCATTAGGGGAAATAATCTCTGTTCCAAGCGGAAACTTTAAGCAGATTATAGTGGATCAGGTTGAAAGTATGGAGAAACCGCTCGCTCACCTGTTGCCTGAAATGACATCGAATCTCTTAGGTTCTTTGAGCATATTTATCTATTTATTGTTTCTTGATTGGAGAATGGCTCTTTTATCATTAGTATCCATTCCTGTAGGAATGCTTTTTATGGGACTCGTAATGAAAAATTATGCTGTTCAATATGAAGGATCTGTAAAGGTAAATCGAGAAATGAATTCTGCAATTATTGAGTATGTCAATGGAATAGAAGTGATAAAAACATTTAATCAAGACAAGAGATCGTACGCAAAGTACAAAGATAAAGTCATTGCAAATGCAAGATACTTTTATGAATGGATGAAGAGCTGTCAGTTACCTGTATCTTTATCTAAAAATATATCTCCTACTACAATGATAACAGTGCTTCCATTTGGTTGGTATTTCTACATTAGCGGCAGTTTAAGTGCAGAAGTATTTATATCTGTAATTATTCTATCTTTAGGTATTGCAGGACCTTTACTTGAAACAATCAATTTTGTTGATGGTCTTGCTAAGATAGGGACTATTGCAAATTCTATTAACTTAATTTTAGAAGGAAAAGAACAAAAGCATTCTGATAGAGAAGTGACTATCCAGCAATATAACATTGATTTACAAAATGTAAAGTTTGGATATGAAGAAGAAAAAGAAATTCTTCATGGAATATCCCTAAACATAAAAGAAGGGACAACAGTGGCTTTTGTTGGACCAAGTGGAAGTGGCAAGTCAACTTTAGCAAAATTAATAGCTGGATATTGGGATATCATGGAAGGAAATATAAATATTGGTGGATACAATCTTAATGAAATTCCATTAAAGCAATTATATAGTTTAACAGCCTTTGTTTCGCAGGATAATTTTTTGTTCAACGAAAGTATTAGGGAAAATATCCGAATGGGTAATCCAAGTGCCAGTGATAAAGAAGTAGAAGACATTGCTAAGAAATCGGGTTGTCATGATTTTATTATGAAAATGGAACATGGTTACGACACGGTTGTCGGAAGTAGTGGGAGCCATGTTTCTGGTGGAGAAAGGCAAAGAATATCAATAGCAAGAGCAATGATCAAAAACGCACCTATTGTAATACTTGATGAAGCTACTTCATATATAGATCCTGAAAATGAAGTGATTATAAAGCAAGCTTTATCAAAGCTTATAAAAGATAAAACGGTGATTATTATTGCTCATAGGTTATCAACTATAACAGATGCAGAACAAATATTCTTAATTGAGAATGGAGAGCTTGTTTCACATGGTAAGCATGAAGAACTTATGGAAGATTCTGAGTTATACCAAAAGATGTGGAATGCTCATATTGGAGTAAAGGATGGTGAAATAAAATGATAAGTGCCTTAAAGAAAATTTTAGATTTCTCAGGTGATGAGAAGAAAAATGTATACCATTCTATATGGGTAAGTTTCTTGTTTGCGATTTTTCACATGCTCCAAATCAGTGCAATATACATTATTGTTAAAGCTATTGTTGAAAAAGATATGAGTATGACACCTGCATGGATTGCTTTGATACTTCTTGTTATAAGCATAGTTGGCAGAAGTGTTGCAAATTATTTTTCACAATTACAGCAATGCCATGCAAGTTATTTCATGGTGGCAAATAAAAGAGTAGCAATAGGTGAAATGTTAAAAAAAATACCTATGGGATTTTTCAATGAAAACAATATTGGTGAAGTGGTTGGAATTTCTACAACTGTTTTAGAAGATGTAGAAAATACCGCAGCAATGGTTATGGTAAATACATTATCAGGTTTTATAAACACGATAATATTTACAATAATGATTTTAGCATTTGAGTGGAGAATAGGTTTTATTGTTGCAATTGGATGCCTATTGTACTTATTTGTTCTCTCAAAAATGGAAAGCAAATCAAGGAGTGTTCTTCCTAAAAGACAAAAAGCATCTGCTAAATTAGTTGATGCCATTTTAGAGCAAATTGGAGGGATGTCTGTTATAAAATCCTTTAATTTAACAGGGAAAGGAGATGAAAAAGTTAGAGGTGCTATTGAAAATAGTAGAAAAATAAATCTTGATTGTGAAAAACTGTTTACACCTTATACGATTTTGCAAAATATTCTTTTGGATTTGTTTAGCATTTTGATAATAGGTGCAGGTATTTTCTTTTATATCAATGGAGAACTCTCATTCTTAAATACAGTTATGACGATTATAATTTCTTTTCTTGCTTTTTCTCAAATAAAATTGGCAGGAAGTGCAACAACTTCTCTCAGAGTTGTTAGTGGATCTATTGAGCAAACAAAGAAGTTAGAGAAATTTCCACAGATGGATATTGATGGAAAAGACATAAAGCCTACTACTTTCGATATTTCTTTTGATAATGTAGAGTTTTCTTATTCAGGCAAAAAAATCCTTGATGATATTTCTGTCAAGATACCACAAAACCAAATGACAGCTATAGTTGGACCTTCAGGAGCTGGAAAAACTACATTTTGCAATTTGATAGCGAGATTTTGGGATGTAGAGAAAGGAGAAATCAGCATAGGTAAACATAATATTAAAGAATATTCATTGGAGTCATTAATGAGACAAATTAGTATGGTTTTTCAAAATGTTTATTTATTTCAAGACACTATTGAGAACAATATAAAGTTTGCTAAGCCAGATGCTACACATGAGGAAGTTATAGAAGCTGCAAAGAAAGCGTGTTGTCATGAATTTATTATGAAGCTTCCTGAACAATATGAAACAGTTATAGGAGAGGGAGGTGCAAGTTTATCTGGTGGAGAAAGACAAAGAATATCAATTGCAAGAGCAATGATAAAGAATGCACCTATTATTATTTTCGATGAAGCTACTGCAAATGTAGACCCTGAAAATGAGGATAAATTGCAGGTTGCTATGGAGGAACTCACAAGAAATAAAACAGTAATAATGATAGCACACAGACTAAAGACAATAAAAAATGCAAACCAAATACTTGTTTTAGCAAATGGAAAAATAAATCAAAAAGGCACACATGAAGAGCTAATTCAAGCAGAAGGTATCTATAAAAATTTTGTTGAGGCACGACAAAAGGCAGTTAATTGGAAATTGTCATGAGTGAAAATGATTTATATGAGAATTATTCAAATATAGCTCATGTAGATTTATATTATTTTAATTTAAGGAGGATTAAAAAAAATGAAAAAAGGATTGTCAGCTAAAGATCTAATCAATGTAGGAATTTATACAGCTATTTATTTAGTTCTGTTTTTTGTAGTAGGGATGATGAATGCAATTCCTATCTTATACCCAGCTATCTATCTTCTCATTCCTATAGTCACAGGAATTCCCTTTATGTTGTTTTTAACCAAAATAGAAAAATTTGGCATGGTTACGATTATGTCAATTATTATTGGTGTGTTTTGGTATTTTATGGGCTATACATGGTTAGCGTTAGTGGGATATATTCCATTTGGAATTATCAGTGATCTGGTTATGAAATCAGGTGGTTTTAAGAGTTTTAAAAAGAATGTTATTGGATTTTGGCTATTTTCTTGTGGAATGATAGGTTGTCAAATGCCAATGTGGGTAATGGCAGATACCTATATGGAAGGTGTTAAGCAACAAATGGGAGAACAATATGCACTTGCACTCGCAAAATATATGCCTTCTTGGATGGGGATTGCTGCATTTGGAATTATTTTTATCGGCTCAGTTATTGGTGCAAATTTAGGGAGGAAAATGCTTAAGAAACACTTTGAGAGAGCGGGTATCATTTAATGGAAGAGTATGAGGTATACGAACCGAATAAACCAAAGGGCTTTTTCTTAGATCCTCGTACTAAAATTTTATTTATGATATTTATAACAACCATAATGTCTGTCGGATATAAGGATATTTTAGTTAGCCTTATATCCGCCATTGTGGCAATAGCATTATTATTATCTAATAAACAAGTTAAGATAGCTTTCATTTATGGAGGGCTATTTACCTTGGCTATTATGGCACACTTTACGAAAGATATGTACACATTGCCTACACTCATAAATACAATTTCAGTATTGTTGAATGCCTTAATTTTAAGACTATTTCCAATTTTCATGTTGGGATATTATGTTGTAATGTCCACAAAAACGAGCGAGTTTATAGCAGCCATGGTAAAGTGGAAAATTCCCAATGCATTTATTATTCCAACAGCAGTTGCATTCAGGTTTATTCCAACTTTGAAAGAAGAACACAATTCTATTAAGACTGCTATGAAAATGAGGGGAATTAGCTTTAAAAATAAAAAGGCGTGGAAAAATCCAAGCTTATACTTGGAATATGTAACAATACCTTTAATCGTTTCTATTGTAAAAATAGGTGATGAATTGTCGGCGGCAGCAATAAGTAGAGGATTGGGAGCTTTGAAAAAGAGAAGTACTGTGGTAAAAGTAAAGTTTACTATATATGATTTATTAATTTTACTCTTTTCAGTTGCCTTTACAGGACTATTTTTATATAGGAGGGGATAGCATTGATTGAATTTAAAGACGTGTCATTTACTTATGATAGCGGGAATAAGAATGCTGGAATTTATAATATTAATTTAAAAATCAATGATGGAGAGGTGGTTGTATTTTGTGGTGAATCCGGTTGTGGAAAAACTACTATAAGTAGATTGATAAATGGACTAATTCCCGGATATTATACAGGAACTTTGACTGGAGAAGTTATAGTTAGAAACCACAAAATTTCTAAAAATTCGATTGATGAATTAAGTCGATATGTAGGTTCAGTATTTCAGAATCCAAGAACTCAATTTTTCAATGTAGATTCCACAAGTGAAATTGCATTTACCTGTGAAAATTTTGGAATTCCAAGAGAAGAAATTTGTAAAAGAATTGGTCAAGTGACAAAAGAATTAAATATAAAAGATTTGCTTGATAAGAGCCTGTTTTCTATGTCAGGAGGAGAAAAACAAAAAATTGCTTGTGCTTCTGCTGCTGCTGTGGAGCCTGAAATCTATGTATTAGATGAGCCATCTTCTAATTTAGATATACAAACTATAAAAAAGTTAAAATATATCATAAAAAAATGGAAAGAAAAAAAGTCAACTGTGGTTATTGCAGAGCATAGACTACAATATTTAATAGATATTGCAGATAGATTTATTTATATGAAAGATGGAAAAATTAACAAAGAATTTTCTTGTGTTGAGTTCAAGAAATTACCTAACAGCATTTTAAATAATATGGGGTTAAGAAGCATACACCCTATTGATACCAATAGCCGTATAAAAAATATAGAATCTAAGGAACAAATAGAGATTAAGAATTTTATGTTTAGTTATGGAAAAGAGCCGTTTTTAGAAATTAATGATGCTGTATTACCTCAAAAATCTATTGTGGCTGTTTTAGGAAATAATGGTTCTGGAAAATCAACTTTTTCAAAATGCTTATGTGGAGTTGAAGAAAAAGCAAAAGGAACTTTAAATATACAACCAGAAAGTTATGATACAAGAGAAAGGCTAAAAAAATGTTTTATGGTGATGCAGGATGTTAATCACCAATTATTTACCGAATCCGTTAAAGAAGAAATTCTTTTGAGTATAGAGAACGATGAAAATAAAGAAGAAAAGGTCGATGAAATATGTAAAAAGTTAAATTTAATGGATTTTATAGATTGCCATCCAATGTCATTATCCGGAGGGCAAAAACAAAGGGTTGCAATTGCAAGTGCTATCGCTTCTGATAGGACAATACTGATTTTGGACGAACCTACAAGTGGTTTGGATTTTAAGAATATGAAAGAAGTTTCTAATGAAATGATGAGGCTTAAAGAGGACGGAAAAACTATTTTTATTATTACACATGATCCGGAATTAGTAGAATGTTGTTGTGATTATTTTATGTTTATGGAGAATGGAAAAGCCAAATGGCATGGTATTAAAGATGAAAAGAATATTGGAAAAATTAGGGAATTCTTCGATCAAACTTAAAATTTGCTAAAAAAATCTGGATGAAAAAAAGGAGGTAATTTTATGAAACAAGATATGAAAGAACAATTATTAACAAAAAGACCTATAGATTTACTTTTTCAATTATCTATCCCTGCTGTAATAGGAATGATAGTAATAGGTCTTTATCCACTAATGGATGGAATTTTTGCAGGAAATATTATAGGACAAACAGCAATGACAGCTTGTGGTGTAGCTATGCCACTTACATTTTTCAATAGTGGTGTATCTACACTTATTGGTGTAGGTTCAGCATCGGTTTTATCAAGAGCTATAGGAAAGGGCGACAAAAAAACAGTTGATAAAATTATGGGGAATTTAATCTTTTGGGTTATTCTATTCTCATCAATTATTACAATAGGCGGAATTTTACTTGCACCACATTTTTTAGATATGGTTGGAGCAAGTGGAGAAATTAAAGAATATGGTATCAGATATTTACGAGTAATTTTCATTGGTTCTTTATTTGTAAACTTTACTCAATCAGCAAACATGGTTATGCGTGGAGAAGGATTAATGAAAAAAGCAATGCTAATTATGGGGCTAGGGGCTTTTTTAAACATAATTCTTGATCCCATTCTAATGAAATTAATGGGAAAATACGCAATAGAAGGGGCTGCACTTGCAACTATTACAGCACAATTTGTTCAAGCGATAATAACACTCCATTACTTCAAATATAAAAGTAAAGCAGTAAAAATAAATAAAATCAAACCTGATCAGGAAATAAAAAAAGAAATGTTTGGCGTAGGGTCATCTGCTATGATGATGCAAATTTTATTTATGATTCAACAAACAATGCTATATAAAATGTCATTTAAATATGGCGGAGATACAAATGCTATCTTGATGGCAGCAACACTTAGAATATATGCCTTTTCATTCATTCCACTTTGGGGAATGAGTCAAGGTTTACAACCTGTAGTTGGTACAAATTTTGGAGCGAAAAAATACGACAGAGTAAAAGAAGCTATGAAAGTATTTTCTATCGGAGGATTAGTTCTTGCATCAATATTTTGGATACCAGCATTAGCATTTTCAAAGAATATTCTGTCTTTATTTGGAGTAGAAGAAAGTATTATAACTCAGGGAATAGGAAACTTTAGACTATTTTATTCTATCTTTATCCTATATGGAGTAATGGTAATGACTATAACATTCTTCCAATCAATAGGAAACGCTAAAAAAGCCGGCATAATAGTAATGCTAAGACAGTTATTTTTATTCGTACCTGCCATGATTATTTTACCAATGATATTTGGAGTTAAAGCAGTATGGTTTGCAGAACCACTTGTAGATTTAATTATGATAATAGCTGGTGTAGTAATGATGTTTGGGGAATTAAATAGGATGGATAAAATTAGTTTGAAAAATTCAAGTAATGAATAATAAGTGGGTTTATTTAAAAGAATGGAGGGAAATATGCAAATAAATATAATTAAAGTAAATTTACCTTTTTTCTTTGGTTTACGCTGTTTACAAGTTAGATAACTCAGTTAAAAAATTAAATACAATTACTATTAGAAAGAGTTTCTTTCATTCTAGAGGACTAACCATGCCCAAGAGCAGGAGTCCTCCTTTTTTTGTCTGAAAACATAAAGACAAAAAAGAATGGAGGAAACATAAATGACAAAAGAATATTACCTTTATGTCGGTGGACAAAAAATCAAAGTAAGTGAGCAGATATACAAAGCCTACTGGCAAGAAAGAGAACACGAAAAATATTTAGAGCAGGTGGACAAGAAAAACCACTTGCTATTTTTTTCGTCTCTAAATCACGATGGGAATTTTGAAAATAATCTAGAAGATAAAAATGTTGATGTAGAAAAAGTTGTCGCAACACAAATGATGATTGAAGCACTAAGAAATGCTATGTCAAAGTTAAATGAGGAGGAACGGGAAATTATTGAAAGATTATATTTCAATGATGAAACACTTCGTGCAGTAGCGAAGACTCAAAATATATCACATCCTGCTTTAATAAAAAGGCGAGATAAGATTTTAGAAAAACTAAAGAAACTTATAGAAGAAATATAATTTCTGGTTACCAAAGAGGGCAAATTTTCCTTTATAAAGTGAGGGGAGTTTTGTCCTCTTTCTATTTTAAAAGAAATTTAAACAATATTTGAACCTTAACAATTGAATAGACCAAGACAAGACATTAATCATTTTTGGAGCGTAATAACCTATCCGCCAAGATCTTTCTGCTGAAAAATTCGGCAAAACAAGTACTGCTATGCAAAAAGCAAGGGAAGAAGAAAGGGAGCGATAAGTAAGAGTTTGAATATAGGGAGGGATACCCTATTCGCTATGAAGAAAATGAGGATAATGATACTTCTAAGGTTGAAGCCGGCTCATCCTGAACAGAGGCGGAGGTGAGATTCCTATGTTGCTAATCCAAGGCACTTGTCAATGTCAAAAAACTTTAAAAATATTAAAATAAATATTTTAAATATATTATTTGGAGGATTTATGATTAATGAAAATATAAAAGGAGTTCGTGTTTGTGAAAAAGCATTTCTAACATTAAAAGAAGCATCTGAATATTTCAATATTGGTCAAGATAAAGTTAGACAATTAACTGATGAAGATAATTGCAATTTTGTATTATTCAATGGTAGTAAACGTCTTATTAAGAAAAAATTAATGGAAGAGTATTTAAATAGACAATTTTCTATTTAGAGATGAAATTGAATAAAGAGCACGCTTAATGCGGTATAATAATTATAGCGTGTCTTTTATCAAAAAAGGAGAATTTTTATGGTAAAAAGACGCAAAGATAGTAAAGGGGTTGTTTTAAAAGACGGTGAATATCAAAGGTCAAATGGCACTTATGAATTTAAGTGGCAAGACAAAATAGGTCGTAGAAAATCTATCTATGCGAAAACTCTAAAAGAATTAAGAGAAAAGGAATTAGATATTTTACGCAATACTATAGATGGAATCAATAACGAAGGAAGTAGCTTGTCTGTAAATGATACTTTTAAGCTATGGACAAAGGTAAAAAGAGGTTTAAAGGATAATACCTTTAAAAATTACATCTATATGTATCAACAATTTGTCGAACCGACTTTTGGTCGTATTAAACTATCTGATATTAAAAGATCTGATGTTAGAAGTTTTTATAACAGATTAAAGGAAGATCAGGGATTGATGGTTTCTACCATAGATTGTGTCCATACTGTCTTACATCAGGTATTAGAATTAGCAGTGGATGACGAATATATAAGGTTTAATCCATCTGACAATGCTTTGAAAGAATTGAAAGTAGCTTATCGAAATGAATCTCCGAAGAAAAAAGCCATGACAATAGAAGAACAGGTGCTATTTGAAGAATATTTATCTAATAGTGATGAATATAAAAAATGGTATCCAATATTCATTGTTATGCTTTGGACAGGAATGAGAGTTGGAGAAGTTACAGGATTGCAATGGGACGATCTAGATTTTGATAATGGTCTTATAAGTGTAAATAGGACTTTGGTATATTATAGTAAAGGTAAAGGATTAAACAATAGATATGCTATTAATACACCGAAGACAGCTTCAGGTAAGCGAAGTATTCCTATGGTTCAAAAAGTAAAAGATGCTTTTCTTATGGAAAGAGAGTTACAAAAAACTTTTGGAATCGAATGTTGTGATTCAATCGATGGATTTAAAGACTTTGTATTTTTAAATAGATTCGGAAAGGTTCACAATAATGGAACACTTAATAAAGCTTTAAGAAGAATTGTTAGAGATTGCAATTTAAGTATAATGGATAAAAATAAATCGAACTCTAATGATATTCTATTAGTTCCACATTTAAGCAATCACATTTTCAGACACACCTTTACTACAAGGCTTAATGAACAAAATATAAATACAAAAGCAATGCAGTCTATTCTAGGTCATTCTGATATTAGTACAACAATGGATATATATGTAGATGCTACAGAGGACTTTAAGATAGAACAGATGGGAGAATTTGAAAAAGCAATGAAATTTATATTTTAGAATTTACGACAGCTTACGACAAATTTACGACAATTTGCTAGAAATCTATAGGCACTTATAGAGAGTTAGCAAATTGTCGTAAATGGAGAAGTACCATAAAATAGACTTTTATAGAGATTTAGACAATTATCTAAAGTAAAGGGGATTTTCCCAACAATGAAGCCAATAGGAAAAGAAAAAGCAGAAAATGAAATCTCATCAAATGAAAATTATGGAAAAATTGCTACAGAAAAAATTGACTTATCAAAAATAAAAGTTGAACCACTATTTGAAGATTATGTAGACTTTGAAACTTTCTCAAAATCTGATTTTAGAGCTGTGAAAGTGAAAAATTGCGAAGAAATTCCTAAGTCAAAAAAATTATTGAAATTTACATTAGATGATGGTTCTGAAAAAGAAAGAGTTATTTTATCTGGTATTAAGGAATATTACAGCGCAGAGAGCTTAATTGGAAAGACACTGCTTGCGATTTGTAATCTTCCTCCACGTAAGATGATGGGAATCGACTCAGAAGGTATGATTATATCTGCAATTTGTGAGTACGACGGAGAAGAAAAACTTAACTTAATAATGTTGGATAATAATATTCCAGCAGGATCAAAATTATATTAAAAGAACACGCTAATTATGAAACTGGGGTTTGTAATGAATCCCAGTTTAATTTTTATAATTGGATTAATAGAATTATTAAGCTATACAATAGAATCAGTTTAAAGAAAAATAAATATTAGATAATCACTGGCGATAGAAATTAAAAACTCTATCGTCTTTTTTTATACTCAAAATTAGGAGGTTAAAATGGTAAGGGTAAGAAGTCTCACTTAAACAATTTAATATATAAGAAATTTAGCGATTGAATTATAAGTTTAGTCGCTTTTTTAATATGAAATTTAAAGACCGATTAAATAATATTACTGGTTGTTTTTTTCTAAATCAGTTAAAAATTATGTTGTTTTTATAGTTTTGTTATATTTACCTCTTATAATAGAATCATCAAAGGAGGAAATTATGTCCGAAAAAGTACTTGAAATAAAAAAATTATGTAAATCTTATGGTAAAAGAAAGATTATAAATGATTTGAATATGACTGTGTTTAAAGGAGATGTTTATGGTTTTCTTGGAGCAAATGGAGAGGGGAAAACAACTACTATTAGAATGATTACATCATTAATTAGGTCTGATTCTGGAGAAATTTTAATAAATGAAAAGTCTGTAATAAAAAATATAGATCAAGCAATTAAAAATATAGGTGCTATGGTAGAAGCTCCTAAGTTTTATGAAAACCTATCTGGATATGAAAATTTAAAATTGATGGCAAAACTAATTGATGGCACTAGTGATAAAGATATTGATAAATTACTTGAATTAGTAGGTCTAAAAGATAGGAGCAAAGATAAATTTGCCTCATACTCCATGGGTATGAAACAAAGACTTGGCATTGCTAATGCCTTATTAGGAAATCCAGATTTAATAATTTTAGATGAGCCTACTAATGGACTAGATCCGTATGGAATGAGGGATATAAATGAACTTATAGTATCTTTGGCAAAAACTTCTAATAAAACTTTTATAATATCATCTCATCTTCTCCATGAAATGGAAGGTATTTGCAATAGAGTCGGAATTTTACATGACGGAAAATTATGTATAGAAGGTGATGTAAAAAAATTAGTTTCAGGAAATAATGTATCTAACCTTGAAGAACTGTTCTTTGATAAAGTAGGTGGGAAAAATGAAAGCATTAATTATTAATGAATTAGAGAAAATCATTAAATCAAAGATAGGATATGTATTTTTATTGTCAGCCGGACTCTTAATTTGGATGAATATTACCATGTATGATCCAAAAGAAGGCGTTTGGAATATTGATAGTTTTTATACTTTTCCTGCAAGCCTTTTAGATATTTATATGCAAATATTAATATTTTTCATACCAATTTTAGCAAATACCTTAGTCACTAAGGACCTAGTAGCAGGTACAATGAAATTGAGCATATTGAAAGAACCGTCAAGAATTAAAAATCTAGTCAGCAAACAAATCGCCTTTATTATATTTTGCATAATGGCAACCACAATTTTTATTCTTTTGTCCTATTTATTTGGAATACTATATTTTAAAAACATGAGTGATTTATCTTTAATAAGACCAGGATTTACAAAAGCTAGTGATTTAATCTATACATTCTTAACTTATGGGAGGATTCTTTTACCAACAATTACCTACGGCTTATTAAGTATGTCAATAGGATTATTTATAGAAAATGTAAGCCTAGCAAATATCATTTCTATTGTTGGTCTTATATTTTTCTTTAATACAAGTATGGGAGAAAAATTTACAATGATAAAAAATGTATCAGCTAATGAATTTAATATTCTAATATTAGCAAGCGGGATATTATTAGCTTTATTTTTAATAATAAGCAATATTTATTTAGAAAAGAAAGATATTTTATATTAGGGTGAGATATGAAAAAATTTATAGATTTTGAGTTATATAAACAAAGGAAAAATAAGTTTTATTATCTATTTTTTCTAATAATTTTAATTTCTCATATAGTAAAAGCGAATCAATTTATTCATACGGATATGAATTGGATGTCATTTCCCTTAGTTTCAGTTCCGGATACAGTTTTGTTTTTAGTCTTATTTGTGATTTATATATCATCAGACTTAACAGCTATAGAGTTTGAAAAAGGTCTTATCAAATTATCAATAATGATAAATGGAGATCGAAAAAATTTAATAAAAGCAAAAATATTAACTATAATCATGTGGCTAATAGCCTTAGTGATTATTGATATAATGTCATCTTTTCTAGTTGGTAAAATAATGCTTAATGATGGAACAGTTTTGATTTCCGATAGAAAAGCTATTTTGCTTGGAGGAGTAAAGTTAGAGGGAATAAGAGGCTTTGTTAGTGTATTTTTTAGTGAAATTTCTATTATCTTGCCACTAATATGTTTAGCTATGTTTATTGTATATGCTGGTCTTGTTTTAAAAAATGCTTCAAGTGTTATGGGAATGGGATTTTTATATTATATTCTAAGCTTAATAGGTCCTGAAAAATTAAAATATTTATTTTTAGTAAGACATGTTTATAAAATACCATCTCTTTTAATAAAAGGGGAATTTGGTATTGAACTTAGCTTGTATATTGCAATATCTTTAATAGGTATATTAATCTTATATTTTGTCAATATTTCCTATTTTAAAAGGGTAGAAATATTAAAATAGGAGAGGATAGGATGAGTAGAATTTTAATCGTAGAAGATGAACTTGACTTGGCAAATATAATAAAAGATTATCTAGAAAAAGAGCTATATGAGGTAGAAATTTGTACAGAAGGTGATAAGGCAATAGAAATTTTTGATAAATTTAAGCCGTCCTTGGTAATATTAGATTTAATGCTTCCAGGTATGAATGGTTATGAAATCTGCCAAAATATAAGAATAAAATCTACAATACCGATTTTGATTTTGTCAGCAAAAATTGATGAATTTGATAAGGTAAAGGGACTTGATCTTGGAGCTGATGATTATATTACCAAACCCTTTAGGCCAAGAGAATTACTTGCAAGAGTTAATGCTCAACTTAGAAGAAGCCAAGTTTTTAATAAGGAAAATCTTGAAATAATAGACCTAGAAAATATCAGAATATATACTAAAGAATATAAGGTAGAAAAAGATGGTAGAGATCTTGATTTAAGTAGAAATGAATTTGAACTTTTGATATTTTTATCTAAAAATCCAAGACAAGTTTTTAGTCGAGAACAACTATATGAGAGAATCTGGGGCTTCGATAGTTATGGAGATTTAAATACTGTAACCGTTACTATAAACAGACTCCGTCAAAAAATCGAAGATAATCCAAAGAATCCAAAATATATATTAACAGTTTGGGGAGTAGGTTATAAATTTGAAATCTAAATCACTTAAAAAAAACTTAATAGTATTTGTCATAACAATCATTCTAATACCAATTTTATTTTTGTTGGTCTTAGGAATACCAGAAAAAGAACCTAAAAGTATTTTATTATCCATAACATCAATTTTTTTCTTGATTGCTATAGTAATTGCCATCATATTGACTATATTTTTAGCTTACGTCGATAAGATTATTATAAAGCCTATATATAATTTGCTAGATAATTTCAAAAAGTTATCTAAAGGGGAATATGATTTATATATAGAAAATGATAGGGTGGATGAAATAGGAGAATTATTGGATAATTTTAATAAATTGGTAGCATCCTTAAAATCATATAGGGAAAGAGAAAATAAAGCAAAGGAAGAAAGAGAAGAGCTGATATCATCTATAAGCCATGACTTATCAACTCCCTTATCTGTAATACAAGCCCATATAGATGGAATAAGTGACGGCGTTGCTGATAGCCAAGAAAAAAAAGATGAATATATAAGGATAATAAACAAAAAGATTAAACAATTGAATAATAGAATCAAACAACTAAAAGATTATTCATCATTTGGTATATATGACAAAGAAATAAATAATATCAGAGCTAGAGAATCTTTGGATAGAATTGTAGATGAATTAAATAAATCATTTACAATTGAAATAGAAAATTTCTTTTATAAAAATTATATAAAAGAAAGTACAGTTATAGGTTTATCTGATAGGATGCTTGAAATCATATTAGAAAATCTGTTTTCAAATTCTATAAAATATAGAGGAGAAAATCCATTGGAAATTGATATAATTGCAAAAGAAAACCCAGATACAGTTATAATAGAATTTAAAGACAATGGAAAGGGCATAGAGAAATCAGAATTAGATAAGATTTTTAATCCATTGTACACAGTGGATAAAGCTAGGTCAACTGATAAAGAATCAATGGGATTAGGCTTATCAATAGTAAAAAAAATACTTAATAATGCGGGAGGAGATATAAGAGTAAGAAGTGAGTTTGGACAATATACAGTATTTTTTATAGAGATACCTATAGCTTGCAAAATTGAAATGGGTGTAAAATAAAAATAAATAGGATAAATAACCTAGGCGATAGAAAATTAAAATTCTATCGTCTTTTTTTTGAAAAATTTCAAATACTTGCAAAATAAAATTTTGCTTGTAGATGGAATTTAAAGGATAATTTATTTAAATTAAATTTTTAAACTATCTTTTTGTAGTTTTTGATCGTTAAACATTACAAAGGGCAAGATTTATTTGAGGAGAATTGTTAGGCATGAGCGTAGATTTTTTATTGATATATAGGGCAAAAAATGGCGATAGTGATGCTTTTGAAATTATAATACGAAAATATTATGGAAATATATTTAACTATTGCAAATATCATGCTTTGGATATAAATACGGCTGAGGACATAACACAGGATGTATTTTTAACTTTTCTAAAAACGATTAATCATTATAAACATAAGGGCAAACTTTTAAATTATTTATATACAATTGCTCGTAATAAATGTATTGATGAAAAAAAGAAGACAAGCAATAAAGATCTTTATATTGAAGATTTTTCTGAAAATATATTTTTGGAATTTACAGAATCTGATAGGAAAATAGAATATTTAGATGTTAAAGAAGCTGTTAAAAAATTGCCATCAGATATTAAGGATGTAATAATTCTATATTATTTTTTTGATAGAAAACAAAAAGAAGTTGCAAAGATTTGTGGCATTTCATTAGAATTAACAAAATATAGGCTTAGGAAAGGCAAGGATATGATAAGAAAGTATGTAGAAGGTGAAAGATGAAAAAAATAGACAAGTATGATAAAAAAATGGAAAAAATACTAAGAAATATAGGGGAATTTGAGGAAAAAAAGCCTTCCAATGAAGCAATTGACAAATTAGTTTTTAAAGCTAAAGAATTTATTAATAGTGAGGAAAATGAAAATAGAATTGGCTTTATTGAATTTATTGCCTTGCAGATTCAAATTATGAAAAAAGAGTGGTTATTTGCACAAATGCTTTTGCTTTTTTTTGCAGGATATTGGCTTTCTATTTCAAAAGAAATAGTTTATATGCAAAGGGGATTGAGTGTTTTGGCGGCACTTTTTGTAATATTTATAATTCCAGAACTTTGGAAAAACATTGAAAATAAATCGATGGAAATTGAAAAAAGCTCACTTTTTGATTTGAGAGGAGTATATGCCGCTAAATTAATAGCCTTTGGACTTATTGATACAGGAATTTTAACTGTGTTTTGTATTTATGCGGTAGAAATTCAAAAAATATTGGTCGTAGATCTTTTGGGGCAGTTTGTATTTCCGATTATGATTTCATCAATCATTTGTATGATGGCTTTTTCTAGAAAAAGATATTTAAATCAATTTGTGACAATGATTATTTGTTTGGCTGCCAATATGGGATGGATGTTAATAATTTTGAATGATAATCTCTATTTAAAAATAACACCAATAGTATGGATTTTAATCTTTATTATGTGTGCCTTATTATTATTTTATTTTATTCAAAAAGTTTTACACGATAACACTGAATATTTGGAGGGAAAATTTAATGAGCTTAGTTTTGAATAATGTTAGAAAAAAATTTGGGAATTTGATAGCAGTTGATGATATTTCAATTGAAATGGAAAATGGCTTATATGGACTTCTTGGCACAAATGGAGCGGGAAAAACTACCCTTATGAGAATCTTATGTACAGTTTTAAAACCCAGTGATGGAAAAATATATTATAATGGCGAGGATATATTTGAAATGGATGGTAGGTATAGAAATATTATTGGCTACCTTCCGCAAGAATTTGGTTTTTATCCAAACCTTAGTGTCAAAGATTATCTTTCTTATATAGCTTCTTTAAAAGGATTAAATAAAAGATTGACTAAAGTGCGTATTGAAAAATTATTAGAAATTACGGGAATGCAGATTCATTCGTCAAAAAAAATGAAAAAATTATCGGGTGGAATGAAAAGGAGAGTTGGAATTGCTCAAGCCTTATTAAATGATCCAAAAATACTTATACTTGATGAGCCAACTGCAGGACTTGATCCAATGGAAAGAATTAAATTTAGAAATTTAATAGGAGAGCTTTCCAAGGATAAGATTGTTCTTTTATCTACCCATATAGTTTCTGATATTGAAGCTATTGCAAAACATATATTTGTCATGAAAGATGGAAAAATTATAAAACAAGGAAGTGCTTTCGAATTATGTTCAAATATTTCTTATAAAGCATGGACTTATCGTTGTAAATCCGATCAAGCAGATAAAGTAATAAGCAAATTTAAGGATTCGATTAGTTTTGTAAAAGAGAGTGGAGAATATGTTGAAATGAGAATTTTATCAGAAGATAATCCCGACAACAATGCAAAATGCGTTGAAATCACTCTAGAAGATGTTTTTTTCTATTATTTTAGAACAGAAAGTGGAGATAAATATGATAAGGCATGAGATAAAATTATTACTTAGCAATCGTATGAATAAAATTTTATTAATATTTTTGTTTGCTATAGCAGTTTCTTTTAGCATATTTGCAGTATGGAGCATAAGTTTTGTGGATAATAATGGAAATACCCATAATGGAATATTTGCACCAAGAAAATTATGCGAGAAAAAATCTAAATATGCGGGTAAATTAAATCCTGATGTATTTGAAGATGTGATAAAAAAAGATAAAAAAATTAAGGCTATTTATAAAAATCAAATTCCAGAAAAAATATATGCTACAAATACGCAAGAGTATATGGATATAAAAGATTTTATGGTAAGCACTTTGTCCTATGGAAGTGAAATGGATTATGAAAAATTTGATTTTTTAGAAGTCAGCAAAGCAAAAAATATTTACCATATTAGGAAAGAAAATATAAAAAAATTGGTAAAAGGATATGGAGTTACTGAGAAAAAAATGAAATATTTGAAAGAAAAATTTTCAAAAAATAAAACTCCTTTTTATTACGAACCTGCCGATTCGTGGATAACTATGGGCTTATATGCAACAACCTACTCATTAATATTGATTATTGGCATATCATTTCTTGTATCAGGAATATTTACTGAAGATTTTAAATTGAAAGCTGATTCGATTTTTTTTAGCACAAAATTAGGAAAAAATAAGGGAGTTAAGATAAAAATAGGAACAGGCTTATTGATGACAACAATTATATATTGGGCATTAATGCTAAGTCTTTGCATAATATCTTTTACGATAATGGGTGTAAGCGGAGCAAAATCGCCCATTCAATTAGAATACAGTTATTGTATTTATAATTACACTTTTTTTGAAAGATATTTGCTAATAATTATTGGAGGATATATTGGAAGCATTTTTGCAAGCGTATTAACAATGCTAACATCATCCAAAACACATTCGTCACTTCTAAGCCTGTGTATTCCAATAATATTATTCGTAGTATCGCCATTTATTGGAAGAGTCTTGCCATTTGAAAATTTATTTAAAATAACACCAGATCAGTTAGTAAATATATATAATTGCATAAAACTACCAATATTATATGAAATTTTTGGTCATATATTTATGCAAATACCAATGATAATTATATTATATTTGCTAATTTCAATAATATTGATTCCATTTATATATTTCACATTTAGAAAATATGGGCAAAAATAGATAAAAAAATTTATTAATATAATTTTTAAAAGGTTGATAATAATCAGCCTTTTTTTATTGGAAAAATTTAAATATTGATAATTTTTTCTTGGAAAAAGCTATTAATGAGTATTTATGATATAATTAATTCTATAAAAACTTAGAGATTTAAAAATTTGGAGAAATTTATGAGAACTTATAGTAATAGAGAAGAATTGAAAGCTGAAATTGAGAAGAAATTTGAAAAATATATTTCGGAATTTGATGATATTCCAGAAGAATTGAAAGATAAGAGAGTTGAAGAAGTTGATAGAACTCCAGCTGAAAACCTTGCTTATCAAGTTGGATGGACTACATTGGTTTTAAAATGGGAAGATGATGAAAAGAAAGGTCTTGAAGTTAAGACGCCATCTGAATATTTTAAGTGGAATCAACTTGGGGAATTGTATCAACATTTTACGGATACTTATGCTCATTTATCGTTAAAAGAATTAAGGGAAAAATTAAGTGAAAATATCGAAGATATTTATAAAATGCTTGATTCATTGAGTGATGATGAATTATTTAAACCACACATGAGAAAATGGGCTGATGATGCAACAAAAACGGCTGTTTGGGAAGTTTATAAATTTATTCACATCAATACTGTTGCACCTTTTGGAACTTTTAGGACAAAAATTCGAAAATGGAAAAAAATAGCTCTATAAAATGTGAGTTGTAGGAGGATTTATGGTAAAAAATATTATTTTTGACCTTGATGGAACAATTTCAAAATCTGCTAGCGGGATTTTGAATGCTTTTGAATATGCTTTGGAAAAAATGGGCAAGTCTTATCAAAGAGAAAAGTTATATGAATACATTGGTCCACCTTTGAGAGATTCTTTTGTAAAAGAATTGGGAGAGGATTTGGCTGATGATGGAGTTTATTATTATAGAAAGTATTACTTTAAAAACGGTCTGTTTGAAACTTCTCTTTATGAGGGAGTTAAAGAATTAATAGAAGATTTATATGATAAAGGCTTTAATATTTATCTTGCAACAAGCAAGGGCGAAGAATCTTCTAAGAAAATTTTAGAATATTTTGGAATTTTGCAATATTTTTCTTATATTTCTGGTTCTTCTAATGATAAAAATACAAAGAAAAAGGTAATTGAACATCTACTTTTTGAAAATGATTTAAAAACTAATGAATCTATTATGATAGGCGATAGGTCTTATGACATAGATGCGAGCAATGAATTATCCATAAAATCAATTGCTGTAGCTTATGGTTATGGAAAAAAAGAAGAATTTGAAAATGCAAATTTTATTGCAAATAAAGCAAGTGATATAAAAAAAATAATAATGGAAAACTAGACTAAACCCTTAAATCAAAAAGATTTAGGGGCTATTTTTATAAAGGAGAAAACAATGCTTGATAGGAAATATTTTAGGAAAAATACCCTAGATCTTGCCAATGATTTGCTTGGAAATATTTTAGTTAGAAAAATTGATGGACAAATTATAAGAGCTAAAATCGTGGAATCAGAAGCATATCTTGGAGTAAATGATAGGGCATGCCACACTTTTTTAGGAAAAAAAACTGACAGAAATAAAATTATGTATATGGATGCAGGCACTTTGTACGTTTATCAAACTTATGGGATTCATTTTCTTTTAAATATTTCAAGCGTGAAAGAAGGAGTACCAGAGGCAGTTTTGTTGAGAGCAATTGAGCCATTGGATAATTTCGATTTGATTTCAAAAAATAGGTTTGGAAAAAATTATCAAGACCTATCGATTTATCAAAGAAAAAATTTAAGCAATGGCCCAGCAAAACTTACAAAAGCCTTAAAAATTGATAAAAATTTTAATGGAAAAGATATTTTTTCCAAAGATTTTTATATGGAAGAAGGCAAGAAAGATTTTGAAATAGTAAAAGCAAAAAGAATTGGCATAGATTATGCCAAAGAGGCGAAAGATTACCTGTATAGATTTTATATAAAAGATAATCCTTATGTGTCAAAATTAGAAAGTTAGATATAAAAAAGGGACTGTTGTAGAATGATGATTATTCATAATTTTACAACAATCCCTTTTAAAATTACATATCAAAATAAGTCCAAGACAAACAATTTTCTATAATTTCAAAATTTATTATTTTATTTTCAAAAATTTCTCCGTCTATATTTGCTAAAATTTTTTCATCTGATTTTATTTGTCCTTTTTTTACCTTTATTTCATCCAAATATTTTGAATTTTCTAAAAGTCCATGTTTGTATCTTATTATCAAAGATGGCAACAAGAGACTTGGAAGTTTTTTCGCATAAACTAAATTTAAAATTCCATCATCAATTTTTGCGCTTGGGGCAGGATTAAATCCTGAGCCATAATAGCCACCGTTGCAGATAGCGCTAAGCAAAAATTCATCTTCAAGTTTTATTTGCTTGTAATCTTTGTCATATAAAGTTAATGATAAATTTTGGTAAGACAAATATTTTAATGCCTTAATGACTCCGAAAAAATATGCTTTTTTCCCTAAAGATGGGTTTTTATCTAAATATTCGTAGGCTTTTTCTAAAACAACTGTATCAAAACCTAGGGATAAGACGTTTATTCCGACTTTATCATTTACTTTAATTAAATCAATCTTTTTTTCTTTTAAATTTAATAAACTTTCTACTTTGAAATTTTTGTATGAAAAATTTTTGGAAAAGTCGTTGCCAGTTCCCATAGGAATTAAACCAAGACTTGTATTTGCCAAATCATTTTCATAAATCACATTGCAAATTTCATTTAATGAGCCGTCGCCTCCCCCAACTATTATTGTTTTTTTGTAATTTTTATATTTTTCAATAAAGGCTTTGGCTGCATCAGTTGCGTGGTCTTCATAAGAAGTCCTAATTATTTGAACATTTTCTTCAAAATCTTTTTTATTATAAATTTTTTCTATATCTTTTTCATTAATATCGAACTCGGTTTTTCCTGCCATGGACGATAATATAAATAGCATTTTTATCATAATTTATCCTTCATTTAATAATTATATCACTATTAAATGATTTATCGAGAAAATGTTATAATTGATTTGTAAATAGAAAGGATATTTTATGAATTTTGTTGATTATTTAAAAATGGAATATGTGAAAGATGATGATGGAGAAATTATTACAAGAGTTCCTATTGAAGAGTATTGTTTGAATATAAATAAAATTGTTCATGGTGGTTTGACTATGACTTTGATTGATACGGCTTGTGGCAAAAAAGCGTCGGAATATTTTGATGGAGAATTTGTAACAAGCGATGGATATGTAAATTTTCTTAGACCAGCAAGCAAGACTTCTTATCTTTATGCAAAATGTAAGGCGAAAAAAATTGGTAGGAAATTAGCTAATATTGATTGTGATGTTTTTGATGATGAGAAAAATTTAATTGCTATTGGTAGATTTACTTTTATGAAATTATGATTTGTTTTTATATTTAAACTATTTTTGAAATTTGTTTTACAAATAATAAATTTATGATATAATGAAACAAGTTCAATAGTACGCCGACGCCTTGGCGTACTAAAGTAAAAAGGAGTTAAATATGAACAAAGAAAAAAAATTCTCATCGAGGTTGGGTTTTATCCTGACAGCTGTAGGTAGTGCCGTTGGAATGGCAAATGTGTGGGGCTTTCCTTATAAGTTCCAAGAAGGTGGAATATTTTTCTTATTATTTTATTTAGTTTTTGTAGCTCTTTTTGCTTATGTGGGTTTATCAAGTGAATTTGCAATAGGTAGAAGAGCTGAAACTGGAACTTTGGGCTCTTATGAATATGCCTTAAATTCAAAAAATAATAAGAAAGAGCATTCTTTTATTAGTAAAAATATCGGATTTTTGCCTTTATTGGGTTCTTTATTTATAGCTATTGGCTATGCTGTTATAGTTTCTTATGTTTTAAAAGCTTTAGTAGATTCTTTGACTGGAGAACTTTTAGTTGTAAATAGTAAAAAGTGGTTTGAATCTTTTTCTAATAAAGATTACTCTGTTGTTATTTATCATTTTATAATAATTTTGGTAACACTATTAACTTGTTTGAAGGGTGCAAATACCATAGAAAAATCTAATAAAATTATGATGCCTGCATTTTTTATTTTATTTTTAATTATTGCAATTTTTATTTTAACTTTGCCAAATGCTCTTGAAGGTTATAAATATATGTTTAGGTTAGACTTTGACAAATTGTCTTTAAAAACTATAGAAAATGCAATGGGACAAGCTTTCTTTTCTCTTTCTGTAACAGGAAGTGGAATGATTGTGTGTGGCTCTTACCTTGATAAAAATGAAGACATTTTATCAGCAGCAAAATCTACTGCATTTTTTGATACCTTGGCAGCTTTGTTGTCATCTTGTGTAATTGTTCCATCTATTTTGGTTTTTGGTCTTTCACAAGCTGGTGGGCCTGGACTTTTATTTGAAGTTTTGCCAACTATATTGCAAAATATAAAAGGTGGAAGAATTTTTGCTATAATTCTTTATACTGCGGTTGTATTTGCTGGGATTTCTTCTTTACAAAATATGTTTGAAGTTATAGCGGAATCTCTTATGCACAGGTATAACAAAATTAAAAGAATTACTGCTTTGACTATAATAGGTATTGTAACATTTTTGATTGGTGTAAATATGGAAGCTATTAGCAAATGGGGCCCATGGATGGATCTTGTTTCTATTTATATAATTCCAATAGGAGCATCAATTGGAGCAATTTCTTGGTTTTATTTTTGGAAAAAAGATGAAATTTTGGAAGAAGTTAATAGTGGTGCAAAGAAAAAAGCAGGAGAAGGATGGCACAAGCTTGGAAAATATGTTTATGTTCCAATAGCAATTGTTTTATCAATTTTAGCTTTAGTATTTAAAGTTACTTTTTAAAATTTATGGAGAAAAAAATGGAAAATAATTCGAAATTTAGTAACAAATGGGGATTTATAATGGCATGCGTTGGAAGTGCAGTAGGACTTGCCAACGTATGGGCTTTTCCCTACAAAATTGGAATGAATGGGGGATTATCATTTTTGATTCCTTATTTATTCTTTGTATTTTTGTTTGGTCGTGTTGGTCTTTCTGCAGAAAGTGCAGTAGGAAGAAGATATAAAGCAGGGCCAATGGGAGTTTTTAGAGAAGTTTGGAAATCTAGAAATAAGGAAGGAGTAGGAAGAATAATAAGGTGGATTCCTTTAGTTGGTGTAGTTTTATTAGCTATTGGATATACAGTTGTTATTACTTATGTACTTAAAGCTCTTCTTGATTCAATTACTGGATCACTTTTGACTCAAGATCCGAATGTATGGTTTGAATCAATTTCTACAAATGATTTTGCACTTGCAAAAGAACATTTCTTATTAGTTATTATTGTATTTTTGACCTTAGCTTATGGGACAAAAGGAATAGAAAAAACAAATTCTTTTATGATGCCTCTATTTTTTATTTTATTTATAATTCTTGCAGTAAGAATTGCATTTTTAAATAAGGCAGTAGAAGGATACAAATTTATTTTTACTTTAGAACCAGAAAAATTATTGGATATAAAATTGTGGATAGGTGCAATGGGACAAGCATTTTTCTCCCTATCAATTGTTTCAACGGTAATGGTTGTTTATGGTTCTTATCTTCCAGATAGTGAAGATATAGTTCATTCATCAACAATCACATCAAGCCTTGATACAGTTGCAGCTATGCTTTCAACTTTCGTAATGCTACCAGCAACTTTTGCTTTTGGATTTTCCCAATCACAAGGACCAAAATTAATTTTTGTTGTTTTGCCAAAAGTTTTACAAGAAATAGCTGGAGGAAGAATTTTTGCAATTATTTTGTATATAGCAATAGTTTTTGCAGGAGTATTGTCAGTTCAATCAATGATAGAAACAGTTGCTGAAGCAATAACATCAAAATTTGAAAATTTAAAAAGAATTAATGTCCTACTTGTTCTAATGATTCTTGTATTTGTTTGTGGATTATTTTTACATCCTATAGCAAAATGGGGAGCATGGATGAATTTTGTAACAATTTATATTCTTCCAATATCAGCAATTATAGGAGCCATTTCATGGTTTTGGGTAATGAAAAAAGAAGATTTGATGGATGAAATAAATAAAAGTGCAAAAAGTAAGCACGGTGATGGTTGGTATAATTTAGGAAGATATTTATATGTTCCACTTGCTGTAATTCTTTGTATAATTGCAATAAGATACCAAATTTCCTTCTAATATGACTTTATTTATAGAATAATATATAATTGTATACGATTATATAAATAAAGGAGTAGAAATGAAAAAAATTAAGAGAATATTATCAGTTATTTTAATATTTTTTCTAGCTATTAGTTTTACATCTTGTAAGAAAAATGAAGATAAAACTGATTCTAATTCAAATATTGCAGAAAATATTATAATAAAAGAAAGAAAAAAATCTAACGATGATAGTTCTGATTCAAATAACAAAAAGAAAAATATAAGTAAAATTGAGAAAAAAGACTCAAACACAAATGATTCAGATTCAAAAGTCGAAAAAATAAATATAAAAGCTTTTGGAGATATTATGGCTCACATGGGTCAAGTAAATTATGCAAAAAATTATGGAAAAGGAAATTATGATTTTTCTAGACAATTTGAATATATAAAAGAATTTGTATCAGATTCTGATTTAGCAATTGGAAATTTTGAAACAAGCATAAATTCTGATAAACAACCTTCTGGTTTTCCACAATTTACAAGCCCAGCTGAATATTTGAAAGATATAAAAGATGCGGGTTTTGATTTACTTTCAACAGCTAACAATCACACCCTAGATTCAGAAGAAAAAGGAATCTATGATACAATGGAAGCCATGGATAAGGAAGGAATCGCTCACTGCGGAACAAGAAAAGCAGGAGAAAGTAGGATAAAATATATTCAAGTAAAAAATATGAAAATAGGATTTTTGGCTTACACCTATGGAGTTAATGGTTTAGAAAGTTTAGTAGTAAATCATAAGCCAAATGAAATTATAAATTATTTGGATGAAAAAATAATAGAAGAAGACATAAAAGAAGCTAGAAAAAATTCGGATTTTATTATAGTTTATCCACATTGGGGAATAGAATACCAATCATATCCAGCCCAAGAACATATTACTTTGGCAAGAAATATGATAAAGTGGGGAGCAGATGTAGTTATTGGAAATCATCCTCACGTTGTTCAACCAGCAGAAAGATATAAAGCTGAAAATGGAAAAGAAGGATATATTGCTTATGCTTGTGGAAATTTTGTATCAAACCAATCCTTGGAGGCTTTGGGAGATATTAGAACAGAACAATCAGTTGCCTTTGATATAAATGTAGAGAAAAATACAAAAACTGGAAAAGTAAAATTAGGAGAAGTTAATTTTTATCCGATTTGGGTTGGACATATTAATGATGAATATGGAAAACTTTCAAGAGTTTACAGAACAAAAGATTTTCTTGAAGGAGGAAAATATTTTGATAAGGTTGACGAAAATCAAAGAGCAAGAATTTTAAAAGCCGATCAAATGGTTAAAGAAACCATAAATACAAAAGTACAATAGAGACTGCTTAGCGCAGTCTTTTTTATTTTTCTTCTTTGTGATATTATATTTGTAAAAATAAAGGGGAAAGTATGAATTTTATAACAAAAATAGATATTTCATTATTGAATTTAATTCAAAATATAAAAAGTCCCATCTTGGATAAAATAATGACAACCATTACTGCTCTTGGGAATATGGGAATTTTTTGGATTTTATTGATTTTGATTTTTTTAACTACAAAAGAATATAAAAAAATGGCTAGGCTTATGATTGTTTGTTTTTTATTTAATGCCTTGGTTGTAAATTTGATTTTAAAACCTGCTGTTGGAAGGATTAGACCTTTTGAAATTGTTGATGGAATTAAATTGTTAGTTTTAAAACCTCAAGATCCATCATTTCCATCTGGGCATTCGTCAATTTCTTTTTGTATGCTTACAGTAATATTATTATTTTCAAAATCAAAAACAATTAATATACTGGCAAGCATTTTGGCAATCCTGATTGCTTTTTCAAGATTATATTTGTATGTTCATTTTCCATCAGATGTTTTTTGTGGAATTATTATAGGAATATTGACAAGTTTAATTGCTTTGAAATTTTGTTTTTCTAAAAGTGGGATGAAACTAATTAATAATTTAAAAATTTTAGGAAATGATTTTAATGATTTGAGAAAAATGTAAAAAAATTTGCATAAGGCGATTAATGGTGTTATAATAATTAGGTAGTGTTAATGCTGGTGTGTCGGAATTGGCAGACGAGACAGACTCAAACTCTGTTGTTCTCCGGAACGTGTGGGTTCAAGTCCCACCACCAGCACCATTAATTTTTTTATTTTTTTCATATTTAAGCTATGCAAAATTGCATAGCTTTTTTTGATGCCTTTTTAAATTTTTTTTAAAATTTTAATTTTCAAATTTTTAATCAGCAAATTTTTCTACTTATTTTTTTGTGAAAATTAAAATGTGTTATACTTATAGAAAGGAGAAATATATGAGTAAAAAAGTAATGCTAATTGACGGATCTAGTTTGATTTTTAGAGCCTTTTTTGCCCTTCCTAATCTTACAAATGCTGATGGTGTTATGACAAACGGTGTTTATGGATTTTTGACCATGTATTTTAGGGCTGTTGAAGAATATAAGCCAGATTATATTTTGGTTGCTTTTGATAAGAAAACAAAAACTTTTAGGCATAAAGAATTTGAAGATTATAAAGCAAATAGGGATAAGGCGCCAAACGAATTGAATTATCAATTTGGAATTTTAAAAGACATTCTTGATTCATTAAATGTAAAGTATTTGGATATAGATGGTTATGAGGCTGATGATATTGTTGGAACTTTTTCTACAATTGCAAAGGAAGAAGGCCTTGAAACTGTAATTATTACAGGGGACAAAGATTATTTTCAACTTGTAAATGATAAGGTTGTGGTTTTTCTTACAAGAAAAGGAATTTCTCAGATGGAAGAAATTACTGAAAAATCTATTGAAAATGATTATGGTCTTAGTCCAAAACAATTAATTGATGTTAAAGGTCTTATGGGAGATAAGTCTGATAATATTCCTGGTGTTGATGGAATTGGCGAAAAAACTGCCATTAAATTTATAAAAAAATATGGGTCTATGGAAGGCTTATATGAAAATTTGGATGATATTAAGGGCAAAAAAACCAAGGAAAATCTAGAAAATTCAAAGCAAATTGCCTTTTTGTCCAAAAAAATCGGAACAATTGTTACAAATGCTCCAGTTGGGATGAAAATTTCAGAATTAAAGGTAAAAGAACCAGACTTGGATTCTTTGAGAGAAAAATTTTCAAAATATAATTTCAATAAATTTATGGAAAAATTTGAAGATACTAGCGAAGAAAGAAAAGATGAAATAGAATTTTCTTATTCATTTTCTGATGATTTTTCTATAATAGATGATATTGAAAAAGATGGGGTATTTTATTTTAAAAGCATTTTTGAGGGGGATAATTATATTCACTCTAATGCCTATAAAATAGCAATAAAAACACCTTCATCAAAAACTTACATTTATAATCCAGATGAAAAATTTGTAGAAAAATTCAAAAAATATTTTGAGGATGATAATACTAAAAAAGTTTCTTTTGATATTAAAGAAGACATTGTCTTGTTTGATAAGCTTGGGATAAATATTTCTTTGCCTTATGATGATACTATGCTTATGCACTATCTAATTGATCCTTCAAGGTCATCTTATGATTTAAAAACTTTTAGCCAAGCATTTTTGAAATATGAAGTAGAAAATGAAGAAGATTTGCTTGGTAAGGGAAAAAGTAAAAAATCTTATGAGGATTTGGATTCTGATAATCTTGGCAAATATTTGGCATCTATTGTAAATGCAATTGAAGATAGTCTGGATATTTTAACCCAAAAATTAAAAGAGCTTTCTATGTATGATCTTTATAAGGATTGTGAAATAAAATTATCCAAAGTTCTTGCGGATATGGAAATAACAGGTTTTGTTTGTGATAAAAATGAGCTTGAGAAAATTAAAGATGAAGTTTCTCTTGAACTTGGAGATTTAGAAAAAATAATCTATGAACTTGCTGGAAGTGAATTTAATATAAATTCACCAAAGCAGCTTTCAAAAATTTTATTTGAAGATTTGAAACTTCCTATAATTAAAAAAACAAAAACTGGCTATTCAACAAATGCTCAAGTTTTAGAAAAATTAAGAAAAAAACATCCTATAATCGAAAAAATTGAAAGATATAGGGAAATGTATAAATTAAAATCAACCTATCTTGAAAGTCTTGAAGAATTTATTGACAAAGATGGAAGAATAAGGTCAACATTTAAGCAAAATGTAACTGCAACAGGTAGACTTTCTTCAACAGAACCAAATTTACAAAATCTTCCAATAAGAACCGAAGAGGGCAGAAAAATCAGAAAAGCTTTCAAAGCTGATGATGGAAAAGTTTTGATTGATGCGGACTATTCACAAATTGAATTAAGAGTTTTGGCTCATCTTGCAAATGATAAAAAAATGCAAGAGGCTTTTTCAAAAGATATTGATATACACACAAAGACTGCATCAGAAGTTTTTTCTACACCAATTGATGAGGTTACAAAATTACAAAGAAGTGAGGCTAAAGCTGTAAATTTTGGAATAATCTATGGTATAAGTGATTATGGACTTAGCCAAAATTTAAATATACCAAGAAAAAGAGCTAAGGAATATATAGAAAATTACCTTGACACTTATCCGGAAATTAAAAAATACATGAAAGATATTGTAAAAAAAGCAAAAGAAGATGGATATGTAAATACAATATTTAATAGAAGAAGATATGTTCCAGAAATAAATTCTAAAAATTTCAATGTAAGAAGTTTTGGAGAAAGAGTTGCTTTAAATACACCAATTCAAGGAACAGCTGCGGACATTATAAAATTTGCCATGATAAATTCATACCAAAATTTACAAAAAGCAAAAATAGATGCAAAAATAGTTTTGCAAATTCATGATGAAATAATCATAGAAGCAAGTAAAAAAGATTTGGAAAAAGCAAAAGAAATTTTAAAATCATCTATGCAAGATGCCGTAAATTTAAACGTTCCACTTTTGGTTGACATAGACAGCGGAGAAAGTATGTATGAGTCAAAATAAAATTGTTATAACTGGAACAATTGCAAGTGGCAAATCTTCTTTATCAGAAATTTTGAGAAAAAAAGGCTATCAAGTTATTGATAGCGATGAAATAAATAAGAAATTACTAGAAAAAGACCAAATAAATTACAAAGAAATTTTATCATCAAAAGCTTTTGACGAGGCTTTTGATGGAGAAAATTTGGATAAGAAAATCTTAGCAAAAATAATTTTTAATAATTCCAAAAAGAGAGAATTGATAAATAAAATTACCCATAAAAATATTATTGCTTATATAAATAATTTGATAAAAGAAAGTAATGAGAAAAATATTTTTGTAGAAATTCCCTTGTATTTTCAAATGAAAGAAAAATTTCCTTGTGATTATGTATGGCTAGTTACCGCTGATAGAGAAATTCAAATAGAAAGATTAATGCAAAGAGATAAGATAGGAAGAGATTTTGCATTAAAAAAAATTAAGAGTCAAGATTTTTTAGAAATGCAAAAAAAATCAGATGTGATTTTTGATAATAGCACATCCTTAGAAAATTTAGAAAAAAAAGTAGAAATAGCTTTAAAAAATTTGGAGAATATATGAAAGCTTTAAAAAATATTTTTAAAATAATAGGAATAATAATATTAGCGTTTGTGATGGTTGTTATAATTAGTTTTTCAATAGTAGCCTATCAAACATCAAGACAAAAAATTGCCTACCAAGAAGAAATAGAAAAATATTCACAAAAATATAATGTAGACCCACTTTTGATTGCATCAATTATAAAAGTAGAAAGTGATTTTGACACAGAAGCTCACTCAAGTCAAAATGCTATGGGACTTATGCAATTATTAGATTCATCTGCAAAACATAGTGCAGAAATAATTGGAGAAGAATATTATCCAGACAAATTAAAAGAAGTAGATTATAATTTAAATCTTGGAGTAGGGTATTTCAAATATTTGAATGAATATTATAATAATGTCGACTTAGCTCTTGCAGCTTATAATGGGGGAATAGGAAATATAGACAAACTAATTGCAGATAAAAAAATAGACAAGCATGACCCAGATCCAACAAAAATTCCTACAAAAGAAACTAGACAATATGTAATAAAAATAAATTCAAATTATGATTTGATGAAAGTATTTTACGATGATGGACTTCCAAGCAAGGAAGAATTAAAAGATAGAAAATCATTATCTATAAAAAATTATAAGAAATTTGTTAAAAAAATATTATTTGATGTATTATAATCATTGAATAATATTTTTAAATAAATTATAATGCTAGTATACGGATTAAATGAAAGGAGAGATTATGGCTCTAGAAAATTTAACATTTGCTAATGGAGTAAAAATTCCAGAGTATAAGGAATTAAGCGAAAAAAAAGACTTAATTGTTGCAAAAATTCCAAAAACTGTAACAATTCCACTTACTCAACACATTGGAGCTCCAAGTAAATGTTTAGTTAAGAAAAACGATGAAGTGAAAATTGGACAGCTTATCGGCGAAGCTGTAGGAAATTTTTCTTGTAATATTCACTCATCAGTTAATGGTAAAGTTTCAAGTGTAATCGATATCCAAACAGCATCTGGTAAAAACAGCAAAGCTGTTGTTATTGACACAGAAAGCTATGACCAAGAAATTAACTACGAAAGAAAAGATGTTACAAACTTAACTAAAGAGAAAATAGTTGAGGCGATGAAAGAAAATGGTCTTGTAGGTATGGGAGGAGCATCATTCCCAGCACATATTAAATATTCACCAAACAAACCAATTGATACTGTTATTATAAATGGTGCTGAGTGTGAACCTTACGTTACTTGCGATGATTTTATTTTGAAAACAAAACCTGAAGTAATAGTAGATGCTTTGGAATTACTTGTTCAAGCAGTAGATGCAAAAAAAGGAATTATTGCAATCGAAGATAACAAAGCAGAAGCAATCGAAAAAGTTAAAAAGGCACTGGCAAATAAAAATTCATCAAAACTTGAAGTGGCAACTATGGTTACCAAGTATCCACAAGGAGATGAAAAAAGAATTATTAATGCCGTATTACATAGAGAAGTTCCTTCAGGCGGTCTCCCAATGGATGTTGGAGTAATTGTTTCAAACGTTTCAAGTGCAAACGCAGTTTATGAAGCAGTTTATTACGGAAAACCACTAATAGAAAGATATATGACAGTAACAGGTCATGGAATAAAAAATCCTTCAAATTTCCTAGTAAGAATTGGAACAAGTTTTGATCATATGATAGAAGAAGCTGGCGGACTTACAGAAGATGCTGGAAAAGTTATAAATGGTGGACCAATGATGGGAATTGCCCAACCAAATATAAATCAACCAGTAGAAAAAGCTAGTAACTGTATCTTAGTTTTAAACGAAGAAGAATCAAAAGCACCAATTACAAATCCTTGTATAAGATGTGCTAAGTGTGTAAATGTTTGTCCAGTTGGACTTATGCCATTATTAATTCACAAATTTTCATTAAAAGAAAAATTTGATAAGGCACAAGATCTTCATATACTTGATTGTATAGAATGTGGATCATGTTCATATATTTGTCCATCAAAAAGACCTTTGGTTGAAGCTATTAGGTTTGGAAAAAGACAAATTCGTCAAGCAGGAAAGTAGAGGAGAAATAAATGGAAGCAAAAAAATTATTAGTATCATCCTCTCCTCATATGAGAAGCGAGAGAACTGTTACTAAAGAAATGTTAGATGTAATAATTGCTCTTATTCCAACAGGACTTGCAGGAATATATTTCTTTGGAATGAAGGCACTTATTTTAATGATTGCATCAGTAGCAAGTTGTGTTATTGCAGAATTTATATCTAACAAAGTAATGAAAAGACAATCATCAATAAATGATTTATCAGCTATAGTTACAGGTTTACTTTTAGCCTATAATATCCCAGTTACAATGCCAGTTTGGCAAACGGTAATAGGCGCAGCTTTTGCTATAGTTATTTGTAAGCAATTTTTTGGTGGAATAGGACAAAATATTGTAAACCCAGCTTTAGGAGCAAGAGCATTTTTACTTGCATCTTGGTCAAAAAATATGTCAAATTATGTTGCACCAGGAAAAGTTTCAGCAGTATCTGCTGCAACAGTTTTATCAGGTGGACAAAAACCAGCTTTATTAGATATGTTTATAGGAAATATGGGTGGATGTATTGGAGAAGTTTCAACTATCGCTATATTAATTGGAGCAGCATATCTTGTAATTAGAAAAGTTATTTCACTAAGAATACCTTCAGTATACATATTAACAACAGCAATCCTATTGATGGTATTTAATAAATCTGTTGATGGAATAATCGAACAATTATTATCAGGTGGTCTAATGCTTGGAGCATTTTTCATGGCAACAGACTATACAACAAGTCCTGTAACTAAAAAAGGAGAAATAATATTTGCTTTTGGTTGCGGACTAATCACTTCACTAATAAGAGTTTTCGGTGGATACCCAGAAGGTGTTTCATATTCAATTTTATTAATGAACTTATTAGTTCCTCTTATAGATAGTAAGACAATGCCTAAGGTATTTGGTGTAGCTAGTAAAGGGGCAAAAGATGAATAAAGCATTAAAATTAGGAATTAAATTATTAATAATTACAGCTGTATCAGCTCTAGTATTGGCCTTTACAAATTCAGTTACAGAACCAATTATAAAAAAAGCTGAACAAGAAAAATTAAATGAATCATTAAAAATTGCCTTTCCAGAAGGAAAAGACTTTGAAGAAGTTAAGGGGAAATTTCCTGAAGCTATAAAAGGAGTCTATAAAGCTGATGGAGACAAAGGATATGTGTTTGATGTAAATTCTAAAGGTGGATACGGTGGAGACATCGAATTTATCGTTGGAGTTGATAGTGAAAATAAATTAACAGGTTTCAGTCCTTTAAAACATTCAGAATCTGCAGGATTTGGTCTTCAAATGGAAGAAGATTGGTTTAAAGAAGGAGTTAAAGGAGTAAGCGTTGACAAGAAAGTCGGTGCATCAGAAGCCGGATCTGAAAACGAAATTGTAGGAATTTCAGGAGCTACATATTCAACTAATGCTATCCTTAATGGTATAAATACTGCTCGTGAAGTATTGAAAGATCTTAAGTAGGAGGTAAAGATATGGAAAGACAAACTGGAAAACCTATAGATGTTCAAAAAGAAAAAGAAAAAAGAAAGAAAAAATCTGTAAATTTGGGAAAAGTTTTTAAAGACGGAATATTTTCAAATAACCCAGTATTTGTACAAATGGTAGGAATGTGTTCTGTACTTGCTATTTCATCTTCACTTTCTAATGCGATTGGAATGGGAGCTGCAGTAATTTTTGTACTTACACTTTCAAACTTGGTAATTTCTGTTTTGAGAAATTTTATTCCAGATGAAGTAAGAATTCCTGCATTTATAGTTGTAATAGCAAGTTTCGTAACCATGGTTCAAATGATTATAAAAGCATACTTGCCAGCACTTGATCAGTCACTTGGAATTTTTATTCCACTTATAGTTGTAAACTGTATAATTCTTGCAAGAGCTGAAGGATTTGCTTCACAACAAGGTCCTATAGCATCAATTGTTGATGGTATTGGTCAAGGTTTAGGTTATACAATAGCAATTTCTATTCTTGCAGCTATTAGAGAATTATTTGGAAATGGTACATTACTAGATAATAGAATAATTCCTGAAGATTATACAATTGGATTTTTAATTCAACCAGCATCTTCATTTATTATCCTAGGAATCATGTTTGCAGTAGCAGCAGCTATTTCAAACAAGAAGAAAAATAATAAGTAGGAGGAATTATGTCAGAATTATTTTCAATAATTATTGCATCAATATTTGTAAATAACTATGTATTGGGACAATTTTTAGGAATTTGTCCAACACTTGGTGTAACAAGTAAAGTTGAAACTGCAAAAGGAATGGGAGCTGCAGTAATTTTCGTAGTAACCTTATCTTCAATTATTACTTGGGTTATCCAATATTATATATTAGATCCATTAAAAATTGGATATTTACAAACAGTTGTATTTATTTTAGTAATCGCTTCATTAGTGCAAACAGTAGAGATGATTATGAAAAAATCAATGCCAAATCTTTATGAGGCTCTTGGTGTTTATCTACCATTAATTACAACTAACTGTATAGTACTTGGTGTAGCTATTAAAAATATAAATGAAAGTTATAATTTATTAGAAACAACAATAAACGCAGCAGCAGCTGCAGTAGGTTTCTTAATTGCTTTAGTAATACTTGCTTCTATAAGAGAAAAAATCGAAGATAACGACTTGCCAGAAGCTTTCAAGGGTGGACCTATTACTTTGATTACTCTAGGTCTAATGTCAATTGCCTTTATGGGCTTTGCAGGATTAGCATAGAGGAGAAATGTGATGAATAATATATTAATTCCAACACTTGTATTAGCCATATTAGGATTTGTACTAGCTGGCTTATTAGGTGTTATTAGTAAAAAATTTGAGGTTGAAACAGACCCAATTGTTGAAAGAGTAAGAGATGCACTTCCTGGAGCAAACTGTGGAGCTTGTGGTTATCCAGGTTGTGATGGTTGTGCAAATGCAATTGCAAAGGGAGAAGCTCCTGTTTCTGCTTGTGTAATTGGTGGACAATCTGTCACAGATGCGGTTGCAAGTGCTATGGGCGTTGAGTCAGCTGGAGCTGGGGATAAACAAGTTGCAGTTGTAAAATGTAATGGAACTTGCGAAAATGCAAAAGATTTATACGAATATGCAGGTCTTGAAGATTGTAGAGCACAAATTGCTTTATTTGGCGGAAAAAAAGCTTGTAATTATGGTTGCCTTGGTTGCGGCTCATGTGTTAAAGCTTGTGAATTTGATGCTATACATATGGTGGATGGAGTAAGTGTTGTTGATAAGGAAAAATGTGTGGCTTGTGGAGCTTGCGTTAAAACTTGTCCAAAAAATATTATTGAGCTTGTTCCTTATTCACAAAAAGCAATTGTTAAATGTTCTTCACACGATAAAGGAAAAGATGTTAGAGGAAATTGTAAAGTTGGATGTATTGGTTGTTCAATTTGTGCAAGAACTTATCCAGAAGGATTTGCAATGGATAATTTCTTATCAAAAGAAACAATATCTGATAATTTAGATCTAAATCTTTTAAAAGAAGCTGCAGAAAAATGTCCTGCAAAATGTATTGATGTTGAATAAAAAATAAGATAAAGATTTGACCATCGAAATAAATCGGTGGTCTTTTTTTATTTGGATTTTTTAAATTGACATCAATCTATTTTAAATGATAAACTCTTATAAGAGGTAGATATGAAATTAAAAAAAAGAGATATTTTTGTTATTTTATTACTTTTTTTATTAAGCTTGAGTATGGCTTTTTTTGTGCAAAAAATTAAGTCGGGAGAAGATGGAAATTATTTGAGAGTTGAGCTTAATGGGAAAGAATATGGTAAATATCCACTTAATAAAGATAAAAAATTTAAAATTAAAATTGACGATGATGAATTTAATATTGTTGAGATAAAAAATGGGCAAGTTAGTATGAAGGAAGCTAATTGTAGAGATTTGCTTTGTACTCACATGCCTAGTATAAAAAAAGTTGGAGAAACTATAGTTTGCCTTCCTCATAGATTGATTTTAGAAATTGTTTCTGAAAAAGAGGATAGTGATGAGGAAGAAATTGATAAGGTGGTTGGATGAAGAATAAAACTTTAAAAATATATGTAAATTTATCGCTTTTTGTTGCTTTATCTCTTGCAATTTCTTTAATTGAATCTATGGTTCCAATGCCTGTGCCAATTCCTGGTGCAAGGCTTGGTTTTTCTAATATAATAATATTGGTTGCTATTTATATTTATGATTATAAAAAGGCTTTGGCTGTAAGTATATTGAAATCTTTTTTGTTGGTTTTGATTACTGGATCAGTAATGAGTTTTTTCTATTCTTTTGTTGGAGCTATTTTTTCTACAACTGCTATGTATTTTTCACTTAAAAAGGTAGATGATGATTTTTCACTCATTGGAGTAAGTGAAATTGGTGCTTTTTTCCATAATTTAGGTCAAATTATTGTTGCAATATTTTTCATGCAAAATATAAAGATGTTTTATTATTTTCCAGTTTTAGTTTTTATAGGAATTTTTACTGGATTTTTTGTTGGTTTGAGTTCTAATTTTATAATTGAGCATTTAAAGAAACTTGGTGTTATAAATGAATAAAAAAATCAAAGATTTGGACCTTAGTCAAAGACCAAGGGAAAAGTTGAAAAATGAGGGATATGCAAGTTTGAGTGATGAGGAATTGTTAGCAATTCTTATCGAAACTGGCTCTAAGAAGAAAAATGCTATTGAACTTGCTAGAGAAATTTTAAATACTTTTTCTAGCGAGGAGCTTTTGTCTATAAGTATTGAGCAATTAAATGGAATTGATGGGATAAAACTTGCCAAGTCTAGTAAAATTATTGCCGCTATCCAGCTTGGTAAAAGACTTACTGAAAAAATAATTAATAAGGAAATCACAAGTATTAATTCTTGTGAGGATGTTTTTAATTTAATGAAAAATAAATTTATAGACACAAAAAAAGAACATTTCTATGCTATATTATTAGATACAAAAAATGTGATTATTAGCAAGGAATTAATTTCTACTGGGGATCTTAACTCTTCTATTGTTAATCCTAGGGAATGTTTTATTTCGGCTGTAAAAAAGAGTGCAAATTCTGTGGTTTTTGTACATAACCACCCAAGTGGAAATCCAAATCCTTCTTGTAATGATAAAGAGATTACTCAAAGATTGGTTAAAGCAGGAGAAATTTTGGATATAAAAGTATTAGATCATATTATTATTGGCAATAATAAATATTTTAGTTTTAGACAAGAAAATATTATATAGGAGAATAAAATGAATTTTAGAATTATGGCAGAAGACCTAGCAATTGATTTGGGTACTAGCTGTATTAAAGTTTTTAAGAAAAATGAAGGGGTTGTAATTTCTGAACCATCTGTTTTAGTTCTTGACCACCAAAATAAGGAAATAAAAGCTATTGGTCAACAAGCTAAGGAAATGATTGGAAAAACTCCTGATGAAATTATAGTACAAAGACCTATTGAAAAGGGTGTTATATCTGATTTTAATTTAACTGAGGCAATGTTAAATTATTTTTTCCAAAAAATAAATCCTGGATTTTCGGTTGTTCAACCAAGGGTTGTTGTTTGCGTTCCTAGTGGTATTACTGACATTGAACAAAGAGCCGTCGAAGATGCTTCTTTGCATGCTGGAAGTAGGGATGTAATAATGGTTGATGAATCATTGGCGGCTTGTTTTGGAGTTGGACTTACTCCAGAAGATCCAAGAGGTATTTTAACTTTAAACCTTGGGGCTGGAACGAGTGAGATTTGTGTAATAAGCCTTAATGGAATTGTAGCAAGTAAAACTTTAAAAATGGGCGGAGATGACATCGATAAAAATATTCAAAATTTTTTGAGAGAAAAGAAAAAAATCGAAGTAGGTATAAATACAGCAGAGCTTATTAAAAAGGAATTGCTATCACTTAGACTTAAAGATAAGGATATAGGGATGGAAGTTGAAGGTAGAGATGTAAAAGATGCTCAACCTAAAAGAATAAAAGTTACAAGTGAAGAAATAGCACCTTGTATAAGTGAATTTGCTGATAGTCTAATAGAGATGATTTATTTAGTAATGGAAAAAACACCGCCAGAATTGTCCAGTGATATTAAAAATGATGGATTTTTAATGACTGGAGGTATGGCAAATGTTAGAGGTCTTCGTGAATATATTGAAAAAATAATTAATTTAAAGGCGAAAATATCTGACAAACCAGAATTAGATGCTATAAAAGGTGCAGGCTTAATTATGGAAAATCCAGATAGATTTTTAAAATATCAAAGTAGGTAAGTATGGCTTATAGAAGAAAGAAAAAAAACAATAAACATTTTTTTATAACGGTTATTTTGTTAGTATTGTTGATATTTACATCAAGCCTTACTGATGATTTGGTAGAGGCTGGTAATAATATAACAAATACCATATTTAAACCCGTAAACAAAGCTTCTTATTCAATAACTTCAGAAATAATTAAAGCTATAGAAGATACTATTGGTTCAAAACAAACAAGAGCCGAAGTTGAAAAATTAAAGATAGAAAATCAAAATCTTTTAAAGGAAAATGCTAACTTAATGGAAGTAATTAATAGAAAAGATTTTTTGAAAGCTGAAAATGATGCTATAAAAAATCAAAAATATGAATACGTCAAAGCTCAAGTTATTAATTCTGATGTAAAAAGTATGCAAGAATCATTTTTTATAGACAAGGGTAAAAAAGACGGAATAAAAGTTAATGATGTAATTTTGCAAGCTATAGGAAATAGCGAATATTCATCTGCCGTTATAGGAAAAGTTGTAAAGGTAAATTCAACAACAAGTAAGGTTGAAACAATCAAAAATTCATCAAATGACGTTTCATTTATTAATTCTAGAAGTGGAGATTATGGGGTTATTGATGATTATAAAAACAAAAAAATTAGTGGATATATGCTAGAAGTGTCTAGTGATGTTAAAAATTCTGATACATTAATTACAAGTGGTATAGGGGGAGTTTATCCTAAGGGCTTATATTTGGGAGAAATTTCTAATGTAATTATGAGCAAGGATTCACTAAGAAAAAATGTAACAATTGATTCTCCAGCAGATTTTACCCATTTGTATAGGGTTTTGGTTCTTAGAAAGTAAGGTGGATATATGAATAAATTTAAAACATTTTTAATAGCTTTTATTTCTTTTATCCTACAAGTTAGCGTCTTTTCTAAGGTGGATATATTTGGAGCAAATATCAATATTATAGTTGCATTTGTAATATGTTTATCCTTAACACTTGGGTCTAAGAGTGCTTCTTATACGGGGCTTGTTATTGGTTTGTTGGAAGATCTTATGTTTTCAAAAATAATTGGTGTAAGAGCTTTATCATATTTTTTGATAGGTCATGTAGTTGGAGATGAAAAGTTTAGATTTAGTAGCGATAAAAAAACAGGTTTGATTTTAACTTTTGTTTTTACTATATTAAACTTTTTATTTGTAAGTTTAATAACATATATTTTTAATGGGGATATAGTTGTCATTAAAAATTATTTATTTGTACCAATTTTGGTAGAAGCTTTATTGAATACTTTAATGTATTTAATCTATCATATAATAATAAAAAAACTAATGTATATTCCAACATATAGGATATAGGGGTGTAAGTTTTGAGAAAACAAAAAGAAAATAGAATAACTATTTTGCAGATAGTTTTTGGTCTAATGTTTTTTGCAATTTTTGTGAAATTATTTATTCTTATGATAAATCAAGGAGAACATTACAGAGACTTATCAGATAATAGAAAAGTTCAAGAAGTTGACGAAATTGCAAGTAGAGGAGATATTTTAGACAGAAATGGAAATGTTCTTGCCACAACAGTTCCATCTTTTGCTGTGCAATTATATAAAGATAAACTTACAAGCTTGGATGATGAAGATAGGATAAAGGCTGTAAATTCTTTGGTAAATATTTTGGAAGAAGCAGGTGTAAATTACCAAAATGATTTTGATATTAGACTAAATTCATTCCAATACAAAAGTGAGGATGATTATTTCAAAGAAGAAAAATCACCAGAAGATAAAATTGTTGATATAATAGTTGAAAAAAAATTAACAAGAGAAATAGTAGGATCTTTTAGCAACAAAGATGGGATAAAATATGAAACAATAAAAACTGCCCTTCTTGCCTTGAAAAAAAGAGGAATAGATATTCCTATATTAGTTAAGCAAAAAAATAATAAACTTAATTTAGTATATAAGGAAAATGCAAAAGAAAAATTAAAAGCATTAGGTCATAGCACAAAAGATGATCCTCTTGACGTTGTTGTTAGTGCAATTGGCGACGATAAGTCTGTTATAAAAAATATACTTGAAAATAATCAAGCAAGATTATTAACTTATAATATTTTAAAAGAAAAAAATTTAGAATCTAATGTGATTTTAAAAGATTATAGTTTGATAGCAGATGAAAAGCTCATACAAAAAAAAGCTAGTTTAAATGATGGATATCCGGAAATAAAATTAGATACAAAAGCTAGTGATGATTTTTATGAAATTGTAAAAAAATCTTCAATCAAAGAATTTTTAAAATCAGCAAGCTTAAATGAAGAAGATGGTTCTTACTTAATTCCAGCAGATATTTTGATAGAAAAATTGGAAAACAAAGGTATATATGCAAACTTTACAACAGAAGTAAAAACCGAAACAAAAGATAAAAAAAACATATATTCTGTTGATATAAAATTTAAAAATTCTCAAGCTGGAGATCCAGCAGAAGAATTGGCAAATCTTGCTGACAAACATAAATTATTGAAGGGCGTAATCTTAGATAAAGATTTAAAATATTTGGCACAAAATGCTAATGCTATAAATAACGTCTATCCATCAATCGATATTTCTGAAGATAAACCTAGCAAATGGGATTATACTTTCAATGTTGCCAAAAAAGATTTCTTTGAATATTATGCAAGCAGAGATAAAAATGAAAGTCGAGATAAGGTTGTAAAAAAACTAAATAAAGCAAAAAGTGCAAAAGAAGTTCTTGATTATATAAAATCAGTGTCAGATATAAAAAATGACAATGACTACGAAGCTTGTGGGATTTTGACAATCGATAGCATTATTAATAGGCAAGGCTCATTTGGTTTTAGACCAATTAATTTAGTTTATAATTTAGATGATTCGACTGTTCTAAGAATTGAAGAAAATATTGACAAATCAAAGGGAATTAGTGTGGCAACAATTCCTATAAGATCTTATCCAAATAGAAATTTGGCAAGCCACGTTTTAGGCTACATGGGACCAATAGCAACCGATGAAGAAGTAGAAAAATATGTAAAAAAAGATTCATATTTAAGAGATGAAATTGTCGGAAAAACTGGAATCGAAGAATCATATCAAGATACTCTCAGAGGAAAAAATGGAAAAAGTATTGTAACTGTAGATTCATCAGGAAATAGAATTGAAACATTATCAAAAACTCCATCAGAACCAGGAAATGATGTTTATCTTTCTATAGATGCTAATTTGCAAGCACAAGCAGAAAAATCTCTTTCAAAAGTTCTAGAATCAATTAGAACAGGTAAAACCTATGAATCTGAATATGGGGATTTTAATACTAGCGAAATTGCTCCTTATTCAACAAATGGAGCAGTTGTTGTAAGCAATGTAAAAACTGGAGAAGTTCTTGCAATGGCTTCATATCCAAGTTATGATCCTAATTTATTTTCTACTGGAATTTCTTCTTCTGATTGGGAAAGCTTACAAGTAGATGATGATTCATCTGTGCTAGCAGCAAGACCTATGTTAAATGTGGCAAGTCAAACTGCTGTTATGCCTGGATCTACGTTTAAATTAGTTACTTCTTTGGCAGCTCTTGAAAAAGGATTAAATCCACAAATGACAAATTATTGTAATGGTTTTATGGATATAGGAAGTAGGAGATTTTCTTGTTTAATTTGGTCAACAACTGGTGGCAACCATGGAGAAGAAAATTTATATGATGCAATTAGAGATTCATGTAACTATTACTTTTATTGTTTGGCTTTGGGAGAAAATCCATCTACTGGCAAAAGCCTTGGATTTAAACTTGAACTAAGTGATGTAAAAAAAGCTGCTAGTACTTTGGGATTAGATGAAACTTCTGGAATAGAAATAAATATTCCACAGGAATCAAGTGGAAATATACCATCTGTTGAAAAGAAATTAGAAGTTACAAAAGCATTAATGAAGAAGTACCTTGATAAAAATATAAAAAAATATTTGAAAAAAAATGTTAAAAAAACAAAATCTGATATTGAAAATGATAAAAATGAACTTGTAAAATTAGCGGATAATCCAAATTCTATAAATAGAAAAAAATTAATAGAAATGATTGATAAAATGGGTTATGAACCATTAGAAATCAAAAAAGATGATAGGGCAGGTCTTGCTGATACTTTAAAATTTACTTATCTAAATCAAGCAAAATGGGATATAACAGATATGTTAAATATAGTTATAGGACAAGGGCAAAATTCATACACGCCACTACAAATGAATAGAGTTATCTCTACAATATCAAATGGTGGTTATTTAAATAAATACACATTAATAAAAGAAGTAACAAACCATAATTCGAAAGATATTTTATATCAAAATCAAGTTAATCATAAAAAAATTTCTATTAAAGATGATAAATATTTGGAAGATATAAAATATGGTGCCTTGTTAGTTGCACAAAATAATGCTATTTTAAATAGAATGCCTCTTGAAGTTGGAGTAAAAACAGGAACAGCAGAAGTTGAAGGTAAAAATCCAGATGGAAGTGATTATGATCCTTATGCATGGATGATTGGATTTGCTCCATACGATGATCCAGAAATTGCAATATCAATAATTTTAACTCAAGGAGGAACATCATTCAATGTTTCACCAATTTTTAGAGATATAATTTGCAAATATTTTGATATAAAAATAAATCCAGATAAGCAAAATCTTCTTAATGAAGTAAAAACCGAAGGTAATAATCAAGAAAATACACAAGGAGAATAAAATGGATATATATTTAATAAATTCAAAAAATCAAAATGAATTAAAATTTATAAAAGATTTTTCAAAAATTTTGTCTAAGGATAAGTCTGTTTTGATTCTCTCATTTGAAAGGAACAAGGATTGTAATATTGAAGATTTATTTGATATGGGAGGGATGATCACATACGATATATGTGATTATTTCCTTGACCTTGTAGGTCTTGAAAAAATTATTAGAAAAACTTATGGAAATATAGATTTTGCCATAGCTCCTTTAATAAATTCAAAATATAAAATAAAAAAAGAAGATATATCAAATCTTTTAGAAAAAATAAATTATTATGATGTCCTTATTGTAAAAGGTTTAGATAAAGATTTAATAGATGATAAAAAGATAATTCAAATTATTGATGAAAGTGAAATTAATGAAGACTTTGATTCTGACTATTTTTTTATTGAAACTTATGACAAATATTTTGATATTAGGGAATATAGAGATGAAATTTTTGCTAAATCTTCAAAATTTTTAGGTTTAAAATCAAAAGATACATCTTATGAAAATATTATTTCAAATCTTTTGGATGATAAAAATGAAAATATCGAAAAAATTGGATTTTTTGAAAAACTAAAGAAGAAATTAGCGAAATGAAATCATATATTTTTGTAGATTATAGAGAAAAAGCCTTTGGTAAAATTGTCGATAACAAGCTTATTGAATTAAAATTTTATTCTCCTTACTTGTTCAATATTTATAGGGCAAAAGTAGTAAATAAAATTGATTCTATTAATGCTTATTTTTTGTTGTATGATGATGGCAAAAAGGCTTTTTTAAAATCAAATAAAAAATTTAAAATTGGAGATAGTGTAATTTGCCAAATTATTAAAGAAGAATTTGACGATAAATTAGCAACTATGAGCGCAAATTTTAGAATCGAAAATGAAGATTATTATTTGTATAGGTTCAAAAATAAGGGATTTCCAAAATTGAAAAAAGGTAGAAAGAAAAATTTTGAAAATTATAATAAATTACTTGAACTTAAAGAAAAATTAATAAATGAAGAAAATTTCACGCCATCGCCAAAACTCTTGAAAACTTACAATGAATTTGACTTATATTGTGAAAAAAATAAAGATTTGGAACTTGTTGAGCTTGATATAAAAAATAATAAAATAATTTCAGATTCAATAAAAAACATTAAGGAAAAAAAGATTTACAAAGGCGATTTATCAATAATAATCAATGATCTTGAAACGCTTTGCTTTATTGATGTGAATTCATCAAAGAAAAAATCAACTATGGATAAAGATGATTTTTATTATAAAGTTAATGATGACTTAATAGATTTTATTTTTTACAATTTAAATCTTAGAAATATTGGCGGAATGGTAGTTATAGATTTTTTAAAATCTAGTAAAAATGATCAATTGATTGATAAAATAAACGAAAATATAAAAAAATATTTTGACACTTACGAAATATATGGCTTTACAAATATGGGACTATTTGAATTGTCAATAAAAAGAAGAGGAGAAAGCCTCTATAAAAAATTAAAAGAAAAAGAGCTTATCTAATCGATAAGCTCTAATTTTTTTCTATCAAAATTATTTACAATATTTTCTTTGAATTTTTTGTTTAATCTTTTTATTCTATATTCAATTTTCATAGCCTTACTTTTGTCAGAAACTTCTTTATAAAAAACCAACTTGCAAGGTCTTTTTGCTCTTGTATATTTTGCGCCAATTCCCTTGTTGTGTTTTTCCAATCTATTTTGTAAATTATTTGTCCAACCAGTGTAAAGACTTCCATCGGAACATCTTAAAATATAAACAAAAGCATTTTTCATTTAAACAAATCACCCAACACATCACTTATAATATCATAAGAAAATCCCCTAAAAGCAAGAAATCTATATACCTTATTTTTATCATTTACACTTTCTTTTTTATTAAGACCTGCATCATAAGCTTTTTCATACTCTTCATCATAGGAAATTTCATCCAAATAAGTATCAATTAAACTATCATCAATAAATTTTGCCTTTAATTTATATCTAATTTTACCCTTGGACCAATTATTTATCCTAGATTTATCATTTATATAAGATTTCACATAAGCTTTATCATCAATTAAATTATATTCAGTCAAAAAATCAATAACCCTAGAAATCGAATCAATATTGAATTTTTTCTCCTTCAATTTTTTTTTCAAATCGAAAGAAGTCTTTGCCCCGTAAGATAATTGTTTCAAAGCTTCATTTTTACATCTATTAAAGTCATTTTCCCTTAAAATTTCCTTATACAAATCAAAATCTATAACCGCTCCAACAGATAAAGCTAAATCATTAAAAAAATCATAAGAAATATAAAAAAATTCATTTGAAATAGTAATTTTTACTAAATTATATTTATCAGAATATTCAATATTTTCAACAATCATAATGATTCAACAGCATTCATAATAATAGGAATAACCATAGACAAAACAATTACAACAGCAAAAATTTTTAAAATCATTTTGCTATTAGATTTTTTCTTCATAAAATCACCTCTAAATCTATCTTTCTTAAAAGTATTTTACTATAAGAGATATTTTTTGTAAAACATAAAAATAAAAATAAATTTGCATTAATTTTTTATTAGTGGTATTATATATAAGTCGAAAGAGAAAGGCCCTTGGAAATTGTAAAAATATTTTGGATATTATACAGTTTACTTGACAAGTGATTCGATTGGATGTATACTTACATAGTAAGTTATTTATTCGGTGGGTATGGTCCAGTTGGTTAAGACACCTGGTTGTGGCCCAGGAGATCGAGAGTTCGAATCTCTCTACTCACCCCATACGCGGGATTGGCGGAATTGGCAGACGCGCTAGACTTAGGATCTAGTGAGATTTTCTCGTGAAGGTTCAACTCCTTTATCCCGCACCAAGAAATAAAAAGAAACGTTGAGAAATCAACGTTCTTTTTTTTATGTTTGGGCAATGTGTGGGTAACGGTTTTGTTATCCACTTTTTTATTCTATTTTTTGGAATTCTTTATAAACGTATTGATCTAAATCTTGGATATATGAATTTGCTGTTACTTCAAAATTTTTGTGCCCCATTAATTTTTGGAGTGCCTTATCTTTTACACCACTAAAATGGGCAATGGTTGCAAATGTGTATCTGCAAGAATAAGGTACTCGTCTTGGTATATTTGCTTTGTCTAGTGCTGGATAGTAGATATTTTGATTAAAGTAACTGTCGCTTACTGGAGCTTTTTTTGTGCTTTCTGTTTCTACCAAATATTTTGTTGTTGATTTTTTAATTAGGTATTCTAATATTGGTTTTATTTTTGGGTGGATATACATTATTCTCTTTTTGCCTGTTTCTGTTTTTATTCCAAAATCCTCAATTTTATTGCTTTCTAGATCTATGCTTGGTTTTTCTAATAGCCTGTATTCTCCTGGTCGCATTCCTGTAAATATTAATATAAGTATGTGCATAGCGTTTTCGTTGTAGGGAATAGATTTAAATAAGATTTCTATTTCTTCTTTATTAAAGATTTCTTTTTCTCTTTGTACTCCTAATCCTCCAACTTCAAGCTCGATTGCTAGATTATAGTTTATTATGTTTTCTTTTATTGCTAGGTTATAGACTTGTTTTGCTACTGTTCTAAGTCTATCTATGGAATCTTTAGAATAGTCTTTTTTTACTAACTCGTTATTTATTTTTTTAACATATCCTTCTTGTTCCATTTCTTCTAGGGGTGCTTGTAGCTGGGTATAGGTTATGTCGGCTATATTGGTGTTATGGATGCTTTCAAATTTGCTAAAGGCATTGTCGTACCTATTTTTTGTTTTTTGGGTTAATTTGTTAAATCTATTTGTATTTTTAAATTGGTTGTATAATTGTTCAAACGTTACTGGTTTTGCTGGTTCTTTGTAATTTAGTAAGGCTTCTAAGGCTTCGCTGTAAGTTTTAAAAAAGCCTATATCTTTCTGTATTTTCTTTCCGTCTTTTGTGTATTTGGCTGGTAGCCTTGCCCTATATTGGCTTAGTCGTGTTTTGCCTTGGACTGTTTTTTTAACTCTTTCTATGGATCCTGTGCCATTGGGGAGTTTTCTTCTTTTTGCCATTTGTTTTTCCTTTCTTGGTACAAATAAAGTGCAGCAATTAATCTGCACTTTATTAGGGGGTTATAAAATTATTTTTGTTTAAATGTGTAATCTACACCACTACCAAATTGTGTTTGTAATCTTACGTTAGATTCTGGTTTTTCTAGCTTATATGTTATATACCAATCTATGTTTCCATCTTTTTTAATGCTTGTATTTAATGGGGAGTTGTATTCATCTGGAACTTCTCCTTGTCCACCATTAAGGGTGTATTCTTGGTTTTCGTCTTCTTGGAATACTTTATAATCAAGCACAAAGGTCATCCAAGGATCAGCAGCATCTTCTTGTTTGTTTGTAAAGTTTATAGGAATTACTAATATCTTGCTATCATCATATTTGGAATTTGTAATAAATGCATCGCCTGTTTGTTTATAAATAGCTTTATTTGTTTCCCAATTAAAATAATTACTTTCTTGGGTATTTCCTGGTTCTGCTTGGATTTCTTGTTCGTTTGTTACTGTTTCTTCTTTTTTTTCTTCTTCTTCTTGTGTTTCTTTAGTTTCTTCTTTGTTGCTCTCTACGGATTGAGTTTGCTCAACTTCTTTACTAGGTTCTTCTTTTGTTTCTGTAGCGTTTTTGTCTTGTCCACAAGCTGTTAATATAAAGCTTGCTGCTAATAATATTGATAATAATTTACTTTTCATTTGTTTTCTCCTTTTTGTTTTTATATTTTAAAGTTAGTCCCCCTATACTAACTTAATAGCGTATTTTAAGTATTATATTTTTCTAAAGCATAACTGAATAAATTACAACTTTTCCAATTATTCTTATGTTGTCGTTTATGTCGAAGGCTTTATCGTAATAGTAGTGGTAGGTGGAGGATGGTTTGAAGATTAGTTTGTTTTCTTCTTTGTAGAAATATTTTACGGCGAATGAGTGGTCTTCGGTTGCATAGACTACTATGTCGCCATTTTTTATGTCGTTTATGCTGTCATAGCTTATTACACCTATGGTTGAACCGTTGGGAATTATTTTATTCATCGATTCGCCATTTACTTTAAGGAAGAATAGCCTTTTACTTCCTGCGTAAGATCCAAGGAGTTCATCTGGTACGTAGATATTCGGGACGTCTTTCATACCTTCTATATTTACTGGTGATCCTGCTGATACGTAATCATCTATGTAAGGGTATTTGTTCATTGTTACTGCTTGACCTAGCATTTCTACTGTGTCGTTGGGTGTGCCTAGTAAGTAATCTACTGATACATCGAAGAATTCTGCGTATTTTATCAAAGTGTCTGTGGTTGGTGTTCTGGCATTACTTTCAATCATGCCAATACTTGATCTACTTGTTTGCAATTTTTTAGCTAATTCTTCTTGACTTAGCTCGGTTGAACTTCTTAATTTTTTTAATTTATCTCCTATTTTCATAATATCTCCTTATCACTTAGCGTGACTTTTATTTTATTGTATCACAATTAATGATAATGTAAACGCCTAAACAGTCCTATTCAGTGACAATATATAATAAAAACTATAAATTTATTTGACTTTGTCACATATAGTGATATAATATAATTAACAAATCAAGAAAGGGGGAGAGAATGAGTAAAGAAGACAATAAAAAAGATGATCAACTCATAAGGCTAGCTCTAGCAACTGCGGTAATCAGTTTAATAGATAAGCTAATTGAGTTAATCATCAAAATAATAGATATAGTTAGGGCATAGCCCTACTATATCAATACTATACTCATTCTATAGGAAAAATGAAAGATGATAGAAATAAACTTTCAAATGTTTTAAAAATCATAATTGGTTTGAATGTTTTTAGTATTTTGTTAAGTTTAATTAATTTGTTTAGGTAGGAAGGGGATATATGGAAGAAAAAGTTGATAAAAAAGAAATTGGATATTTAAAAGATGATATTAAAGAAATAATTGTTGAAACTGATGACAAGAACCCTAAAGTTGTTGCTGTTATAAGTGATGTTCTTAGTCCTAGCAAAGGTTATAGAGTTCGTGTCAAATTTAAAGATGATGTCTCTATACCTATAAGTATAAAGACTAGAGACCCATTTATTTTGTTTGATTATTTTAAATTGATAAAACAAATAGAAAAAGAGTACGATTGTACTCTTAATCTAACTAATATAGAGATTGTTGATTAATCTTACTAGTGGGTTTGTATTTAATGTAGTCTTGATCTAACTCTTTTAGGGTATCATATATTTCTTTAGCATAGCCATATATATTTTCTTTTTCAGCAGAAGTTATTGGCTTGTCAATGTTTGATACTCTAGCTTTGAGAATTTCTATTGTTGCATTATATATATCCATTTTATCCCTCCTTTCTTATTTGATAATTATATTATACCATATATAGGGGGTAGTCATAAATGGAAACTAGATATAGTATGTTGAAAGATTTAAGAAATAAATATAAGGTTACTCAAAAATTTATTGCTGAGCTTTTGGAAATAAGGACTAATGTTTATCAAGGATATGAGTATGGAAATAGGGAGCTTCCTATTAAACATGCTAAGAGATTGGGTAGATTTTTCCAATTTGATTGGTGGTTATTATATGAAGAAAAATAATAAGAAAAGTGTTAAAAAAGAAAAAGATAAAAAAGAGCCTTTGCTTGTTAGGCTAAGGCTCGGAAGTAAGATTTTTACTGGTAAAATTTATAAAATTGGTAGAAATTAATAAAATAGGAGATAGTGATGGATATTTGTTTAATAACAATATTCGCCAATTTGTGGTCTTTGTTAATAATATATGTTATTGATAATTTTGAATCTCGTTATAAAAAACTTGTGATATGTCTGCTAGCTTTAATTCTTGTGATAGTTGTGATGCTTCCAGTAATATTTCCTGAGTCATTTTCATGAATGTGGTATTAATTTTATCTTTAGCATTTGAATAAGCTTTATTTCCATTACAGTATTCAAAAAAGTCTAACATAGCTAAATAATAATCTATAGCTAGCAAGGAAGAATTCTTTCCAAGGTATTCAATATTTTCTAAAGTAATAGAGTTTATAGCGATTGCTACTTCGGAATTGTTTATAGGATAAGGAAGTAGGGGAAAAGATTTTGCAAGAAACTGGATATATGGGATATATACAGTGTCATATCTTTTTTGTAAAGATTCTTTTTCTAGCTTTTTGTTACTCTTTTTCATACCTAAGTAATGTGAAATAAAAATTGAAATTATTGATACTATTGGGGTCGCTAAATTTATTAATTTAAGATTCATTGTTTCACCTCCTTTGTATACATTATACATTGGAGATATAAAAAAATTTAAGGGGGTGGTTGTTATTGAAAAGGTTAATAAAAAATTAGGAAATAAATTAAGGAAATTGAGAATTGACGATGGGAAAACTCAAAAGGAGTTGGCTAATTTGTTGGGGATTTCTGTAAGTTCTATAGGTATGTATGAAATTGGTTTTAGAGTCCCTAGTGATAGGGTTAAGAAACAATATTCAATCTATTTCAGAAAGGCAGTAGATGAAATATTTTTTTAACTAAAATTGTCACTTAAAAGGACTTAAAAGATGGTTTTATAAAAATTATGTCACAAATAAGGAGGGAAAATGAATGAAAGATTTAAAAATTTTTGAAAATAATGAATTTGGAGAAGTGAGAACAACTGTTATAGATGATGAACCTTATTTTAGTTTGAATGATGTTTGTAGAATTTTGGAAATAAACAATCCAAGAATGGCAAAAACTCGACTTAATCGAGATGGCGTCAGTACTACTGACGGTGTCGATTCTTTAGGAAGAAGAACAGATGTAACGATGATTAATGAATCTAACTTATACAAACTAATTTTTCAATCTAGAAAACCAGAAGCAGAAAGATTTGCTGATTGGGTAACAAGCGAAGTTTTACCAGCTATAAGAAAGCACGGTGCATATATGACAGACGGAGTTATAGAAAGAACTCTTACTGATCCCGATTATTTGATAATGCTTGCTACTAATTTAAAAGAAGAAAAGGCAAAAAGAGCATTGGCAGAGGCAGTAAATGAAAGAAACAAACCAAAAGTATTATTTGCCGACACTGTATCAGCATCTAAAAGGTCTTGTTTAATGGGAGAACTTGCCAAGATGATAAGTCAAGAGGCTATAAGACAAGGGAAATTAGATAAAAAGATAGGACAAAATAAACTTTTCGCTTGGATGAGAAACAAAGGTTATTTGTGCAAGGGTGGAGAAAGAAGAAACCAACCTAAGCAATCGTATGTAGAGCAAGGTTTATTTGAGATTAAAAAAGGAACTAGACTTGATGGCCAAGGAAACAACATTGTTACAAGCACTACCAAGATAACAGGTAAAGGACAAATTTATTTTGTTAATAAGTTTTTAGGATAGGAGGAAGTTATGGAAAGCATAATTGGAATATCAGAAGCTGCAAAAAAACTTGGAAAAGGGGAACAGCAAGTTAGAGAAATGTTGAAAAATAATAAATGCACATTTGGAATTGCATATAAAAGAGAGGGATCAACAAGGCATACTTACAAAATTGATAAAAATGCACTAGACAGATGTTTAAAAGGCGAACAAAATTTATTTAAAAATTAGGAGGAAGTTATGGAGAATAAAAAAACTAGAAAAATTAGAAAAAGAAGCCAAGTTTTTGAAATGTTAGATGGAAGAAAGGTTGATGATGTTTGTGTGAGATTTACTGCCAAGCCGGAAAAGGAAAGAATAAGAGATAAAGTTTTAGGAGTTTTTATTGTTAGCTTATGTATGACATTAGCACTTGCTGGACCGAATGAAATTGCTAGGGTAGCAGGGATTGTGTTGATGTTTATGGGGTCTTTGATGGCGTTTTTGGCATAAAAATAAGCCGACGGCAATCGGCTAATTTAAAACAACTTATAGATAAATTATACACCATTTGGAGTAAAAATGGAATATAAAAATTGGATAGATGGTTTAGATAATAAAAAAATAATTAAAATAAAAGGATTTGCTGGGAGAAGATTTCACATATATGTCGAACCAGTAAGAGATGATAAAGAATTTATCATTGAAGTATATTTTTGTGAAGTTTATGGGAAAAATACAATTCCTGAATTGTGGTTTAAAAATGGTAAGACTGAAAAAGTTTTAAATAAATATATGTGTATTACAACATGCTGCAGGGATAAAGATGGAATCCTAAATGCTAAATTTAATCCACAATTGAAAGGCATACATGGAATTAACTTTGATTATATGTTAGAGAGTAACCAGGAGAATTTAAAGAAATTAATTGAAAAAACTATAGATATGTATGTAAAAAATATAAAAGAATTATGATTTGGAGCAAAAATGGAAGACATAAAAGAAGTTATAAAAGATTGGAAGACTGAACATATAGAAAAAAGAATTGTTCTTTTAGAAAAACAAGGAGCAAACCTTGATAATTGCAAATTATTAAAAGCATTAGATAAAGAATTGGAAAGACGAGATAGGCAACAAATTGCTATGCTTGGAGATTATTACGAGGTGTGAAAATGATAGAAGTTAGTTTTAAAGTCCCAATAAAGGCAAAAGCACAAGTTTATGCTGATAAATATAGTGAAACTGAAGATATTTTACAAGCGATAAATAATGAATTCTCAACTTGGGATATTACAGATTTTAATTTAGACGATATAGAAATTGACTATGACACTATTGAAGAAGTAACGGATTATTAATAATTATGAAAAATATTGCAAATATAACCAAACTAACAAAAGAAGAATGGCTAGAGTTAAGACGTAAAGGAATAGGTGGGAGTGATTGTGCCGCTGCTTGTGGTCTTAACCCTTGGAAGAGTAAGGCACAATTATTTTTTGAGAAGACTGGGCAAATTGATGGCTCTTTAGAAGATAACGAAATTTTAAGACAAGGGCGAGACCTTGAAGAATATGTGGCAAAAAGATTTTGTGAAGCTACAGGAAAAAAGGTAAGACGAAATAATTTCGTGATGGTAGATAATGAATATCCATTCATGCTTGCAAATATAGATCGAGAGCTTGTAGGAGAAAAAGCAATACTTGAATGTAAGACAACAAGTCCTTATGGAAAAAGTAATTGGGAAGATGGGAAAATACCAATCCAATACGAACTTCAATGCCACCATTATATGGCAGTAACGGGGGCTGAAAAATGTTATATAGCTTGCTTAATATTTTCTACAGATTTTATAATTCGAGAAATTGAAAGAGATGAAGAAATTATAGAGATGATAAGAAAACAAGAAGGGGAGTTTTGGAACGATTATGTACTAGCAAATGAGGTACCAGCACCAGACGGAACTAATCTCTATGATGATAGCCTCAAAAAACGATTTAAAGGAGGCATAGAGGAGATAAAAACTATAGATATAGGCAATGATACCTTTAAGGACTATATAGACCGTAAAAGTTTAATTAAAGAGTTAGAAAAACAAAATAAGGAGATAGAGCAGACGATAAAACTCCAAATGGGAGATTTTAACTATGGAGAAAATGAATTTTTGACTGTATCGTTCAAACCTTATACATCTAACAGATTTGATAGTAAGAAATTTAAAGAAGATGAACCAGAACTTTATAAGAAATATGTAAAGCAAAGTGAAGGAAGAAGATTTTATTTGAAGGAGAAAGTAAATGACTAACGCAAAAAACGCATTGAAGAAAAATGCACAAAACAAAACACCAGCGAAGAAACAAAATACAACAGTTAGAGGCTTATTAATGGCTATGAAAGGGGAGATTCAAAACGCCCTCCCTTCATATTTGCCAACTGAAAAATTTATAAGAACTGCATTAACTGCAATAAATACGACACCAAAACTTGCAGAGTGTACGCAAGATAGTTTGCTTGCTGCAATTATGAATTCTGCACAATTGGGATTGGAATTTAATACACCACTTGGGGAATCTTATCTGATCCCTTACGAGAATAAAAAAACAGGGATTACAACAGTAAACTTTCAAATCGGGTATTTTGGATTATTAAAACTAGCCTATAATACAGGACAATTTAAAAGAATAACCGCAAAAGAAGTAAGAGAAAACGAAGATTTTTATATTAATTATGGAACAGGGGAAGTAAAGCACGAGCCTTGTTTAACTGGAGATAGTGGAGATGTTATAGGCTACTATGCAATTTACCAAACAAAAGACGGTGGGCAAGATGTGTTTTATATGAGCAAGGCAGATGCTGAAAAGTACGGAAGAACTTATTCTCAATCTTATAATTATAAATCTAGTCCATGGCAAAGTAATTTTGATGCAATGGCGAAAAAATCTTGCTTGATACAAGTTTTAAAATATGCACCAAAGGCTATAGAAAGTCAAAAACTTGTAGAAGCTACAAAGACAGATAATGCAAATATTAAATCATACAAGAAAGAAGAAGACGGAAGTATAAACCTTGATGTTGATTATGAAGTAGAAGTAGAAGTTGAAGAAGAAAAGAAAGAAGCTCCAAAAAATGTAGACAAGGAAACTGGAGAAATAAAGAGTGAGGATATAGCCCAAACTGGATTTTTTGAAGATGGGTTCGAGCCTGTAAGTGAATAGATCGAGTTTTTAAGGAAAGGAGGTGCTGATGGCTAAAACAATAATTGAACGAGAATTTTGGAATGATGAACAAATTATTGATGAGTATAGCCCAGAGGACAAGTTATTTATGATGTATTTGTTGACTTGTCCGAGGGGCAATGCCCTTGGAATCTTTAAATTACCAATTAAGTTAATAGCTTTTGAAATAGGCTACAGTCCAGAGGCTGTAAGAACTTTAGTAGATAGGTTTATGAATAAATACAACCGAATTAATTATGATTACAAGTCCCAAGAAATAGCAATTTATAGAGCCTTAAAATATACAGTTTCTAAGGGTGGAAAGCCTATAGAAGATATGATGAGGCAACTTTTATCAGAAGTTACGGTTACAGAAAACATAATTAAGGTTCATGAAGTTATGTCAAATTGGTGGCTTAAATCTAATAGACCAGTAGACAAAATGATTAAGTCTTTGATGGAAGAAGAAATAGAAAAAAGAAGTGCTATATCTAATGTTAATGTTAATGATTATGTTAATGATAATGTTAATGTTAATGATTATACGTACCCCGTATCGTACCACGATACGTCAGAAGTTGAAGATTTCAACACTCCAACCAGTAAATGTGAATCGTGTAACGATAGGGGGAACGATACGTCTAACGATACGTGGAATAAAAAAATAATTAATACTTGGAACTCTCTAGATAAAAATATCCCTAGGATACAAACATTAAATGCTAATACACAAAGATATAACATGTTAAAAGCAAGGATAAATGAACATGGTTTGGATACTGTAATTAAAGCTATTAAAAGTATTGATAATAGTAAATTCCTGAAAGGATATGTAAGTGATTTTAGGATAACAATTGATTGGTTTATAAAGCCCAATAATTTTATAAAGGTTTTGGAGGGCAATTACAACGATAAATCAGATAAAAAACTTTATAAAAACAGCAAAAATGACGGATATTACGATGACTATATAGCTAAAAAAAGAGCTGAAAGATTTAAAAACATTATAAACGAAAGGTAAGTGAATGGAATATTTAGTTAAGTTTAAAGACGGAAGAAAAACAACTATATTTTACGAAGGTAGTTTAAATGAAATGTATTTTGATGATATGGGTTATTTAAGAGGAGATGACTTTATTATTAATCTTAACGATATTATTTATATTATCCCTTATGAGGGGGAAGTAAAAATGATTGATGTTATTAGGAATATTGACGACAAGTCTAGGCTTGTTATCAAACACGTACTAAGTGATAAAGCCTTTTGGGTGATTGAGGAAAACCACGATGGCGAATGGCTTGAAGTTTTAAAGATTTGTGAAAATCAGGCAGATGTTGATTCTGTTGTTAATTTTTATTTGGAGAATAGGAGAAGGAGTTTGTATGAAAACTAAGGAATTTATTAAAAGAGTTGAAGAGTTGGGATTTGAGGTTAGTGAAGAATACGATTATATCAGAATCTGTGTTTGCAATTATATTATAGCAACTTTGTCAGAAAGTCGCCTTTATTGCATAAATACTTATAATTCTGTCAAAGTAGAGTGGGTTAACGAAAAAAAATTATTTGACCTACTTGTTGAGTATGCAAAGACTCCTATTGAGGATAGAAAAGAAGAAAAGCGATTTTTTCTAAGACACAAATATATAAATAAAAGAAATGCTTATTTAGTAGTAGACGAAAATCAAAATTGTAGTTTGCAAGTAATGGGAGTTGATTATGAGTTGCCTACAAGTGATAAGGCGAAATTTACTGAAAGGGAAATAGAAAATATCAAAGATTATAACAAAACAGATTTGCATGATTTTGAAATGATAGAGGTGGAGATATGAATAAGGTCGTATTAATCGGAAGACTTACAAAAGACCCTGATTTAAGATATACACAATCGGGAATGGCAGTTTGCCAATTTACTTTGGCGGTAAATAAGAATTTATCCAAGGATAAAAAAGAGGAGATGGAAGCACAAAATAAGCCTACTGCTGACTTTCCTAGAATTATTATTTGGGGAAAGATGGCTGAAAATGCTAGTAAATATTTGAAAAAAGGCAGTCAGTGTGCAGTTGATGGGTCAATTCAGACCGGTTCTTATGAAGATAATAATGGAAATAGAGTTTACACTACAGATATTGTCGCTCAACATGTCGAATTTCTTTCCAGAATAACGCAGGACGAGACAAAAGATAATTCTAATACAAATACTAACCAAGGTTATCAAAATCAGTCTAGGGGCAATTGCGGAACAAATAACGATGATTTCTTTGATGATGATTTTGAGGAAGTGCAAGATGATAATCGTATCCCGTTTTAAATGAGTTATTAAACACGATAATTTATGTTAAAAGCAATTAAATATAACCTTGTAGCTTGCTTGATTTTACTGATTATAGTAGGCTATGGGGTTTACAAAGATAAAAAATATAAAGATATGGCAATGGGAACTCTTATTGGATTTTTGGGAGCTACATTGCTGATTTATGCAAGTGTGTGAGTGAAGGAGAAAAAATGAAAACTAAAGAACTTATTAAAAGAGTTAAAGAATTAGGATATGAGATTAAAAGGTCAGGCTACAATATAGAAATTATGTTTAATGATTGTATAGTCGCTGAAGTATATACAGACCAAATGTATGTGATAACTTTTTATCATCACGAAAAACTTTTATTGACAAATATAGATAAATTATTTGACCTACTAATCGAGTATGCAAAAACACCAATTGATAAAAGAGAAGAAGAAAAGAAGTTTTATTTAAAACATAGATGGTTGAAAAGTGGTGGTTTATATATGTACGTAAAACATCATACTAAACCATATGGGGAAGAGTATGAGTTAGTTTCATGTACATACGGTGAAATAAATGATATGCAATACACTATTAAAGAGATTGAAGAAATTGAGGAAAAGTTTGATACTGATTTGAAAGACTTCGAGTTAGTGGAGGTAGAAGAATGATTTATAAAGTATTAAAACCAGAATTATTTATACCAGAAACAAAACTATTAGGAAAATACAAACTATGGGAAAATAAGGCAATGAATCCAACTCATATTTGTCATTCTAAAGCGTTTGGTACAAAAGAAGATTTTGAATATATGTCTTATAATTCTTTTTGGTGTGGATTTAACGTTATAAATCATAAGTTAAGTATTGAATGTATTTCTATTATTGAAATGTGTAAATTTGATAGAAAAGATTTAGAAAATCCTAATTTATCGAAAAAAGATAGAGATTGTATGGAATATTATTTTAATTTTATTGATGATTTAAAGGAAAATGGAGTTATAGGAGAATGAAAGTAAAAGATTTTTTAGAGTGGTTTGATAATTTTGACCCTGAAAGTGAGTTAAAAATTGAATTGTTTGAACAAATATATAACGACAATTTAGGATGCTGCGAAGAAATTTACACGCCTTTAGAGGTGGCAGATACAAATTATTTAGATGAAACTGATACTGTTTTCGTGACTTTGGAATGGGGAGATTAAAAGATGAAGATTAAATTATTTTATGATGATGAATACATTGAGGGCAAGAGTGATTATAGTTGTCTTGGAGTTACTGTTGATAGTTGGAAGAATTTTTGGAATTTATGGACTGATTCATCTGAATTTATCAGGTGTGATGACACGTGCAATAAAAAGAGGAATTATCTTAGAAAAGACCGAGTTATACAAATTATGGAGGACTAAAAATTGAGTTTTGGAGAATTAAAAGAGTTAGTTTTGAAATGGGCGGATGATAAGGATTTGCTTCATAGTGAAAATGCTGAAAAACAGTTTATGAAATTTATTGAGGAAGTTTTTGAGTTTAAAACGGAGATGGACTTATTAGATTTATTTGGTGCGAATGAATTTAGTTTTAAAGATATAGAACTTGAAATGGGAGATATTTTTGTAACTTTAATTATCCTTTGTGAGGACTTGGAGATTGACCCTGTTGTATGTTTGGAGATGGCGTATGAAAAGATTAGTAAAAGGCGAGGTCGTACTATCAACGGGACTTTTGTTAAGAGTGAGGATTTGTAAATGATAGATGAGATTAACGGATTATATTTATAACAAAATTAGTAAATTATTTAAATTAAATAGTCCAAGCGAAATGTTGAGGGAAGGTGAATATCTTAGATTGATGATTGATGATAATATTATATTTAATAAATTAACAAATGAATCTTTAATACATTTAACTCTTTATGGCAATCCTGCTACGAAAAAGAATTCTATGCAAATTTATAAAAATAAAAAGACGGGGCAATCTTTTTTGTCCCAGTCTGCAAGGTATAAGGAATATGCAAGAGATTGTGGCAGGCAAATTACAGGGAAATATAAAAAAGAGATTGATTATCCTGTTAATCTTAAATGCGTTTATTACAGGAAAACAAAGCATAGAGTTGACCTTACCAATTTATTGGCTGCTACTTGCGATATTTTGGCAGATTATGGAGTTATAAAAGACGATAATTGTAAAATTGTTGTTGGGCATGATGGATCTAAGGTTTTGTATGATAAGAACAATCCTAGAGTAGAAATTGAAATAAAGGAAGTTGATGGATATGAATTTTAAATATAAGAATGGTAGTCCTTATGTTAAGAAAAAATTGAATCAGACTTATAATAAAGCTGCTAAGGATACTGCAAAAAGTACGGTTACAAGAACTTTGATTTTGAATTTTCTTGCCTTATCTTTGGAAACTTTGCATGATGAGTTTGGTTTTGGAGATAAAAGATTAAATCAGTTTAAGGATAGGTTAGAAAATAAGCTAGATTGTATTAATAACGACTATGTGAAATGGGAAGATATTAGGGGAAATATTACAATTAAGGAGAAATGATGGTTTATAGGAAAAGAAAAAGCGTGTTAGAAGTAAAGAACGAGATTGAAAGGGAAGGTGTTAAGAAAAGACTAAAGAAATACAAATATGACCTTGATTATATCGATATGAAAATCGATAAGAGAAATAATTTAAGGGCGAGCATTGATGGAATTAAGGCTTGTATGTCTGATAGTGAAGCAGTTCAAGGGGGTGGGTCTACTCAAGAGGAAAAAATAATAAAAGTTATTGATAAAATAAATGAAATTGATAAGGAAATTAAGGAAATAAGGCTTGAAAATGCTGATATTAGGTATGCCCTTAAAAACTTGAAAGATGATGATTATAGATCTATTGTGTATCACATTTGGATTAATGATGACATGACTATGGAGGAAATGGGGAAAAAGTTACATTTAAGTAAATCTGCTATATGGAAAAAGTCTGATCATGCTTTAAAGGCTATTAGTAAAATACTTAAAGAATATTAATTATATTTAATGGTGAACAAAAAGTGAATGAAAATCTTATCTTTAGATGATATAATATTAAGTGTTAAAATATAAGTCGTTATCAAAATGGCTATGGAGTTGTAAAGTTAACATTTTTAGGCAGGTGGGAACCTATCTTTTTTTATATAAATATATTGACTTTCTTATCATAATGTATTACAATGTAAACAAAGATAAGGAGGACTTTATGAGTGTTGTATCATTAAGATTAAATGAAGAAGAAAACAAGCTTTTTAAAACTTATTCAAAGCATACTGGTAAGAGTTTATCTGAACTTTTCAAGTCAGCTTTGGCTGAACAAATTGAAGATGAACTTGATTATGAAATTGGGATAAAGGCTTTAGAAAATTTTAGAGAAAATCCAAAGACTTATTCTATTGATAATTTGATTTCGGAACTTGAAAATGACTTATAGACTTTTGATTTCTGATGATGTAAGAAAAAAGATTAAGAAGATGGATAAGCATTTAGGTCTTATGTTAGCTAGGGATATGAAGGCAAAACTTGATGGTCTTGAAAATCCCAGAAGTATTGGCAAGGCTCTTGTCGGTCAATATAAGGGACTTTGGCGATATAGGATTGGTGCTTATAGAGTTATTTGCGATATAAGAGATGATGAACTTATTGTCGTAGCTATTGATATTGGACACAGAAAAAATATATACAAGTAAGGCGAGTTTAGGCTCGTCTTTTTTTATACCTAAATTTATGAACTAAGCTGCCAAACTTTTCTCCTAAAATTATTATATTATTTTTTAAAAAGTGCGTGTAAGTTTTCTATCATTTGTTTTTGGCAGCCTAGTTGATGGATTTAAGAAAGGGGTGATGTACTTTGAAGAAATTGACAATTAAACAAAAGAAGTTTGCTGATGAGTACATCAAAACTGGGAATGCTACTCAATCGGCTATTAATGCGGGGTATAGCAAAAAGTATGCTAACACTAACGCAAGCAAATTACTACAAAATACTACAATAAAAGCTTACATAGATAATCGTATGAAAGAGCTTGAAGAAGAGGCTATTGCCGATCAAAAGGAGATTTTAAAAGGACTTACAAGACAAGCTAGACGTGAGGAAAAAGAGTATCAAGTTGTGGTTATACAAAAACCAAGCTATGATGACAATGGTAATTTTTTAGGTATGGAGCAAACTCCGAAAATGGTGGAGATTCCAACCCAAAATAAAGACTCTATTAAAGCGTGGGAGCTATTAGGCAAGAGATATCAGTTATGGACTGATAAGGTTGATATGACTTTGGAAGTACCCACAATTATTTCTGGAGATGATAAGCTTGAAGACTAATCAAATTTATTTGCCAGATATTGTTGGTAAGGGTTATGCGACTTTTTGGAATTACAAGGGCAGGTATAGGGTTGTTAAGGGGTCAAGGGCTTCTAAGAAATCAACTACTACTGCTATGAATTTGATTTATAGGCTTATGAAATATCCTGATTCTAATGCTCTTGTTGTTAGGAAAACTTATAGGACTTTAAAAGATTCTTGTTTTAATCAGCTTAAGTGGGCAATTCATAGGCTAAAGGTTGATAGGTATTGGAAGTCTACTACAAGTCCTTTGGAGCTTACTTATTTGCCTACTGGGCAGAAGATACTTTTTAGGGGAATGGACGACCCTTTGAAAATCACGTCTGTTACAGTTGATAAGGGCTATTTGTGTTTTTTGTGGATTGAGGAGGCTTACGAGATTATGGATGAAGCAGCTTTTGATACTCTTGATGAATCTATAAGGGGTGAAGTTCCTGATTATTTGTTTAAGCAGATAACTTTATCTTTTAACCCTTGGAATGAACGCCACTGGATTAAGGGGCGTTTTTTTGATGTTGAAGATGAAGATATATTAGCCTTGACTACGAATTACAAGTGTAATGAGTGGCTTGAGGAATCGGATAGAAAAGTTTTTGAAAGAATGAAAAAAAACAATCCTAGAAGATACCAAGTTGCAGGTCTTGGTAATTGGGGAATAGTTGACGGCTTAGTCTTTGAAAACTGGAGAGAAGAAAGCTTTGATTTAGATGATGTTAGGCAATTTCAATCGGTATTTGGTCTTGACTATGGTTATGTACATGATCCTACGGCTTTTGTTGTTGCCTTTGTAGATTTTAAGGATCATAAGATTTATATTTGGGATGAATTTTACCAAAAGGCTATGACTAATGAAATGATAGCAAAAAAAATCAAAAGTTTAGGATATGAGAAAGAAAAAATTATTGCTGATTCTGCTGAGCAAAAAAGTAATGATAGACTTAGGACTTTGGGACTGACAAGAGTTCAAGGAGCGAAAAAAGGTAAGGATTCTATTATGAATGGAGTTACTTATTTACAGGAATTTGAAATTATTATCCACCCAAAATGTGTGAATTTTCTTACGGAAATATCCAACTACCAATGGGACAAGGATAAGTTTGGCAAGAATATTAATAAACCGATTGATGATTTTAACCACCTTTTAGATGCTCTTAGGTATGCAACTGAGGAATATCAATTTGGCAAAGGTGGCACTATCAAACTATTTAAAGGAGGTTTTATTTGATAAATACAAAAGCAATCGTTGGCGATTTTAAAGAATTTATAATTGATAAAGATGACCCTTTTGACTTGGAAAGTTTGGAGGGTTTTATTAATGCACATAAAAGTTTGGTAATTGAAAGATACGAGCCTCTTTTGAATATGTACCAAGGTAAGCACAATATTTTATTTAGTAACCCGAAACCACTTAACAAGCCTGATAATAAGGTGGTTATGAATTTTGCTAAATATATTGTTGATACGCTTAACGGATATTTTTTGGGTATTCCTATTAAAATTAATCACGATAGCGAAGATTATATCAACAAATTAACTGATGTTTCAGATTATAACAATATTGATGATGAGCAGTACGAGTTAGCAAAGGATATGTCTATTTTTGGTGTTGGTTATGAAATGTTATACCTAGACGAAGAAGCGGTTGAAAATATCCTACATGTTAGTCCTATTGAAACTTTTGTTATAAGGGATAATTCTATTAGGAAAAAAATCAGATATGGTGTCCATTATTATTTAGATCAAGATAAAAAATTAAAAGGCACTTTTTCAGATGATAAAAAGATTTATTATTTTGAAGAGGGCAAGGACGGACTTTATATTTCTGAGGAATATCCTCATTATTTTGGTTTTTGCCCGATTATAGAATACAGGGAAAATGAGGAATGCCAAGCAGCTTTTGAATCGGTTTACACACTTATTAATCAAATTGACAAGGTTATTAGCGAAAAGGCGAATGATGTTGATTATTTTGCTGACGCTTATTTAAAGGTTATTGGTGTAGAGCTAAATGAAGAACAGGTCAGATTTTTAAAAGATAATAGGATTTGGAACTTGTATAAAACATCAAACGAGGCTGACGGAACTATACCAGATGTCAATTTTTTACAAAAGCCAGATGCCGACCAAACACAAGAAAATTTACTTGATAGGCTTGAAGAAAAGATATATCAACTTTCTATGGTGCCGAACTTATCAGATGAAAACTTTGGAACTTCTTCTGGTATTGCTTTATCTTATAAGCTACAAGGCTTGGATAATCTTTGTAAATCTAAAGAGCGTAAGTTTACTGCTGGTTTAAATACTAGATATAAACTGCTTTGTAATTTGCCGAATTGGGGAGATAAGGAAGCTTATAAGGGAATAACTTATCAATTTACTAGAAACGCTCCTAAGAACGTGCTAGAGGAAGCACAGGTTGTTAATTCTTTAAATGGATTGGTGAGCAAGGAAACTGGTTTATCTTATCTTTCTATTGTCGATAATGCAAAAGAAGAAATTGAGAAGATGAAAGAAGAAGACGAGTTTGATACAGATATAGAACACGACCACGGAGATGATTGGAGCATGGAAGATGTCAACGAGCAAGGAATATTGGAAAAGGCGAGAGTACCAAAATCTTCTAAAATCCAAGAATAGAGATGAAAGGTTTGTTAAAGAGCGAATAGCCTATATTTATAACGAGCTTTTAAGAAATATAAATAAAGAAATACAAGGGCAAATTACAAGATTTTCTGACAGTCAAGGGATATCCATTAATGAAGCTAGAAAGAGAATTGAAAAGGCTGATGTTGAAGATTATAAGTACCTTGCAAAAACTTATGTAAGAGATAAAGATTTTAGTCAGAAAGCCAACCGAGAAATGAAGCTTTACAATATTACAATGCGACTTAATCGACTTGAAATGCTTAATCAAATGGTAAGGCTTCACATTATAGGAACTGGTTCAAAGGTTGAAAATGAATTACAAGACCATTTAATAAAAGGCTCAATTGATGAGTACAAACGTCAAGCAAGTATTTTGGGACTTAATATAAACCGAACAGGAATAGAAAGAAGGGCGAGATTTATTGTAAGTCAAGATTATCACAACGCCCATTTTTCCGACAGAGTTTGGCGAGATACGAGAGAATTATCCAGAAGAATTGAAAGAAATATTGAATCGGTTGTAATTCAAGGCAAAAATCCAAGAGAGTTTGCAAAAAAACTAAGGGATTTGGTTAGTAAGGATATTAAAAATATAACAAATGCTACTGAACGATTAGCTTATACAGAATCTGGCAGGGTATGGATACAAACTCAAATTGAAGCATATAAAGACGGTGGTTATGAGTATTTAGAAATAATGACCGAGCCAACAGCTTGCCATCATTGTAGCCCACATAATGGGGATATTGTGAAATTATCAGAAGCAGTTGAAGGGGATAATATCCCTTTGTGGCATCCAAGGTGTAGGTGTACGACTGTTGCAGCTTTTGGAGAGGTTAAAGATTTAGATTATTGGGAACATAACGGAGAGAAATATTATGTAGATGATCATCATGTTGTTTTAGATTATTCAGAACATGAGAGAGAAATTGCTGATTTATTAGCTATAAAAATGAATACAACTGTTAATATGGTGCCGAGGGTTTTAAAACCACGTGGAATCAAAACTCCTGATTATATTATAAGAAATGATAAATACGATTTAAAAGAAATATTAGGTAATGGTAAAAATGTTATAGATAACGCTGTAAAAAAACAAAGATTACAGGCTGATAATTTCATATTTGATATTAGCAATACAAAGTTATCAGAATCAGAAATAAAGGATCAAATAAATAAATTATATCTTTCAGAAAGAAGAAATTGGATAAATAACACAATATTAATAAAAAATAAGAAAATAATAAATGAATACAAAAGAAAAAAATAGAGGTTCTAACTGGCCCCCCACAAATGCGGAAGGTAGAAGAACCTCTAGTTATTTATAATATACTATATTCTTATCTAAAAATCAACTAAGGAGAAATAAATGGTAACTTTATTACAAATAACATTAATAATATTAAAGGCTTTAGGTTATATATCTTGGTCTTGGTGGGCAGTATTTACCCCTTATATAGTATCAGGATTAATAATTATAGCATGGTTTATATCTGCTGTTGTGGTAGGTATAAGAAATGAAAGATGGTTTAGAGAAAAATTTAATGAGAAGTGATGAAACTAACAATTAAATATTATCCAAAACTACCAAAAAGAAAGTGGATACTGATACGAGAGGGCGGTGCTTATGAGCAACACGCCCATTTTTTATGTAGAAAAGATGCTGAAAATGTTAGAAGACTAATAGATGGAAATAAGTATCCTTACAATAAAAAATATAAATTAGCAATGCAAAGAATACTTACAGAAGAAGAATTTAAGAAGCTTGATAAGAAGCAAAGATACTACAATGTGAACAATGGAATAAGAAGATAAGGCGGTGGAGAACCGTCTTTTTTTGTACTTAGAAATACGGGGTGTAAGCATGATAAAACTTATAAATGATGACTGTTTAAAGGCTTTAAAAAATATTGAGGGGGGGAGTATTGATTGTATTATAGCTGACCCACCTTATCTAATGAATTATAAGACTAATCGGAGGAAGAATAAGAACCATGATTTTTGCAAACCTATATACGGAGATGATGATATCGAGTTAATACATCGCTTTATTGTGGAATCCTATAGAGTCTTAAAAAATAATAAAGCAATGTATATGTTTTGTAATTCGAATAAGATTGACTTTTTTAAAAAAGAAATTGAAGATGCAGGATTTAAAATCAAAAACATTATTGTTTGGGTCAAAAACAACTGGACTGCAGGCGATTTACAAGCATCATTCGGTAAACAATACGAATTTATTATATTAGCCAATAAAGGAAGATGTAAATTCAACGGGAAAAGATTGTCCGATGTTTGGGAATTTCCAAGAGTAGTCGGAAGCAAACAACTTCATCAAAATCAGAAACCATTAGATTTGATAAAACTATGCATAAAAAAGCATACAAACGAAGGTGATTTAATTTTAGATCCGTTCATGGGAGTAGGAACGGTAGGTCTAGGATGTAAAGAATTAGAGCGAAGCTATATAGGTATCGAAATCAATAAAAACTATTATGAGATATCTAATGATTTAATAAACAATTAATCGTGTGAAAAACACACAAAACAAGTAAATATCAATAATTTAATCGTGCGATAATCGTGCGATTTTTTTATGGGAAGATACCGAAGTGGAAAACGGGACGGTCTGTAAAACCGTTGGCTTAGCCTTCGTGGGTTCGAATCCCACTCTTCCCACCATGTCCAAGCTTTAATGACGGAAAACTTTAAGGATAGTTAAGCATTACAACTTTAAATTATGGAGGTAAATATGGCAGACGAAAATAAAAACCAAGTTGAAGAAACTACAGAAGAAATCGAAGAAACAAAAGAAAAAAAGGTTGAGAATAAAGAGCCTGAAAAGAAATATTCTGATGAACAAGTAGACGAAATCATCAAGGAAAAGAAAGCTAAATGGCAAAAGCAACAAGATGAAAAAATAAAAGAACTTGAAGAAGCCAGAAGGCTTGAAAAGATGAATGAAGATGAAAAGTTGCAATATAAACTCAAAAAGTACGAAGAGGAAATTGCAGCATACAGAAAAAAAGAAAATCAATCGGCTATGGCAAAGGTTGCTAAAAATATGTTGGTTGAGGAAGGCTTCAATATTTCTGATGATTTAGTCAATAACTTAATAACTGATGAGGCAGAAACTACAAAAGAAAATGTGAAAGATTTTGCTGGAATGCTCAAAGACTTGGTGGAAAAAGAAGTGAACGAAAGACTAAAGGGCAAAAGTCCCGAAGTTAAAAAGACAGGTGTTAAGTCAAGCCAAGGTCAAAGAAGTGAAATTTTAGGCATAAAAGACGCTGTCAAAAGACGTGAGGCAATGCTTAATCACCCAGAATTATTTAATTAGGAGGAAATTATGGCAGTATTAGAAAATACTATGAATGCAAGCAACTATTTAGAGGTTGCAGATCAAGATTTTGTAAATGTGTTTGGAAATCAAATTGAATCTTTACAAGAAATGTTAGGAATACAAAGAGCAACAAAAATGAATATAGGGGATACTATTAAAACCTATAAATCATCTGTAACACTTGCTGATGGAAAAGTAGCAGCTGGAGATGTTATTCCATTATCAACAACTAAAAGAGAACCAGACCAAACTTACACATTGGAATATAACAAGTATAGAAAGTTAGTGCCAGCAGAAGAAATCCAAAAAAGAGGATTTGCAGTTGCTGTTGCTGATACTGATGACTTAATGACAAGACAAATGCAAGAAAATATCAGAAATGACTTATTTACCCAAGTTAAATCTACAAAGAAAACAGCAGATGCCTTTGGGGTTCAAGATGGATTTGCTAAGGCTTGGGGAAATGTAAACACAGCATTTGCAGGAGAAGGAGCAGGAACTATTGTTTTTGTAAATCCTTTAGATGTATCTGATTATTTATCTAAGCAAAATATATCAGTTCAAACTGCTTTTGGTTTAACTTATTTAACTAACTTTATGAATACGACAACCACTGTTGTAACAAGCCAAATACCAAAAGGCACAATGTATGCGACAGCACCTGAAAACTTAAATCTTGCTTATGCGAATGTATCTGGTGGAGAAATCGGCAAGGCTGGTTTTGGATTTACAACTGATCAAACAGGAATAATTGGAATTACAAGAGAGGTTGAAAAAGACAGAATGTCAGTTTCTACTTATGCAATGTATGCAATTAAATTATTTGCTGAAAGAACTGACGGAGTTTTTAAATTTAATATTAAAGAAGCACCAAAACCAAGCCCAGCAGCATAGAAAAATAGGTGGTGAGTATGGATAATTTTAAAATATATGAAAATTTAATAGGCGATATTGATAATGACTTGATACAGTCAATCGAGAATTTGCAAAAAGCAAAAATGATTGATGTAATGAGTCCTTTTTTAGTCCTTAAAGAAATCCCTGATGAGCTTAATTATATTCTTGTGGAACTCACCATCTATAGATTTAACAAAATAGGCTCTGAGGGGATGACAAGTGAATCTAAGACAGCAGGAACTGAATCCTATGACCCAAATTATGAAGATAAGCTACTAAATAAGTGCATTGACTATGCGAAAAATTCTAGTGGTTTACAAGCCAAATGGGGAGTGAAGCTCTTATGAGATTTGATACAAAAGTTATTTTTATCAAAAATGGCGAGGAAAGATATAACCCTCAAATTGGTGGTATGGAAGCTACAGAAAAAAGAGATATCAAATATTGCTCTTATAGATCGGTGAGCCTTAAAGAGCAAAACGAGTTATTTTCTAAGGTTGATGTTGGTGCAATTAGTTTGGTAGTTAAGGGAAAAAGTCCTGACTATGATTATGTGATTTTGAATGATAAAAAATACAAGGTCTTGGCAAAAGAAACTTTTAGGCAAAAAACAGGATATGTGGTGGGGGAAATATGAAAATATCTGTGAAAGGAACTGATTTATTGACCAAGCACTTATCCAAAATCAAAGACCTTGAATTTGCAAGAAAAACTGTTAAAAAGCATGGGGCAAAGTTGCAAAAGACAATGAAAGATAATGCCACTCCAGGAAAAATCTTTGTTAAAGGATATTCGACTGGAGAAACAAAGAGGTCAATTTCTTTAGAAACTATTGATAATGGACTTACTGTTGTTGTTGCACCTAATACTGAATGGGCAGTTTATCCAGAATATGGGACAAGATTTATGGAAGCTGAACCTTTTGTGAAACCTGCTTTAGACAGTGTAGAAAGTGGATTTATAGAAGATTTAGAAAAGATGGATAAGTGATGAATCAAGAAATATACGATTTAATTTTTAAAAGAATACAGGAATTAGGGTATGACTGTTACCCCTTTTTGCCAAAAGAGGGAACGGCATACCCTTTTGTTGTTTTAGGAGAGATTGATCTAAAACCAAAAGCCACTAAGTCTTTTTCTTTGGGTCAAGCCTCTATTTTTATACACATATGGACAAAAAAAGAATCGAGAAAAGAATGCGAAACAATGTGCCAGAAGATTGGTTTAGCTTGCCACAAGTTTACAAGTCCTCATATATGGATTTTGCTTGATGGATCTACAAGAGTTTTAGCTGATAATTCGACAAACGAAACCCTTTGGCATGGAGTTTTGAATTTAACTTATAAATTTTATTAAGGAGTGAAAAAAGATGATAAAAGCAATTTATGGAAAAGATAAAATCTTGATGTTTAGACTTTTAGAAAATGCTACAAAAGAAAAAGCTACAAAATTAGCTTTGCAAACTGAACATACTTTATCATACGAAAACAACGTTGATACTACTCAAACAAAAGACGGAGCTATTACATCTAATGGTGGAATTGAAGTGTCTTTGGAAATAAACGCTATTGCAAGCCATGATGAAGTAAATGAGATGTTAAAAAAATCTGTGATTGAACAAAAAGTATTGGAATGTTGGGAAATTGACTTGGCAGGAGATGCACAAGAAGGAAAATACCCAGCAAAATATATGCAAGGAAAACTTGAATCTTGGGAAATGCCAGCAAATGTTGAAGATTTAGCTGAAATATCTACAACAATGAAAATAGATGGAATACCACAAGATGGATTTGCAACTATAAGCAAAGACCAAGAAAAAGCAATTTTATATGCTTTTAGAGATGTTACTATTTTTGACGAAAAGGCAGAAAGTACAGAAGGACACGCATAAGTGTCCTTTTTATTTTATAAATTTTAAGGAGAATATATGAATTTAACAATAAATGGAAATGATTATGAATTAAATTTTGGTCTTAAATTTTGTAGGGAAATTTCTAAAGGTAGGTCAAAAAACGCTAATGGTATTGATATCAGATTAGGAATTGAAAATGCTACAACTGCTTTATATACGGGCGATGTTTTAATTTTGCCTGAACTTATAAAAGCAGCAACTGCAACTTTAGATAAAAAACCAAGAGATAAGGATATTGAAGAATATTTAGATAATCACGAAGATTTGGGAGAGTTGTGTGATGATTTTTTAGAGCAATTGAAGTGTCAATCAGCGACCAAGAAGAAAGCCTTGCAAGTATGGGAAAGCATGAAGAAAGCGGAAAAAGAAGAGAAAGAAAAAGAGAAGGTGAAAAAGAACAAATAGAGCCTTTACTCTATAAGGACTTAATTATCGAGGGTTTGAGATATTTTGCCGACAGTATAAAAGAACTTGAAAAAATGACCTTGGTTGATTTTTACACAATGTTTACTGCTTTTAGATTAAAAGAAATTGATAAAAAGAGAGATTTTATCGAGAATGAACTTTTAAAAAGAAAGCTAGAGGAAACTGAAACTAAGGGCAAAAAGACCTATTATGTGATCAATGATATTAAAGATGTTTTTGATTATGAAAAGGCTGAAAAAAAGGTTCTTGGAGAAGAAACAGAAGATGATGATACCTTTGATAGATTAAGAAATATCGCTATAAATGTAAGAAATTACGAAAAGAAAGGTGGTGAATAATATGAGTTATAGAGTTGAAGCCATTCTTTCGGCGGTTGATTCTGGATTTACCTCTAAATTTAATCAGGCTACAAAATCGGTTGAGAAATTGCAAAATCAAGCTAATAAAGTAAGTGGAGTTGCTTCTAAGATTGGAAGTGCAACTGAAAGTATTGGTAGAAGTCTAACTACAAAACTAACTTTACCATTAGGTGCTGCTTTTACTTATGCAGGCAAAAAAATTGCTGATTTTGAAACTGGACTTGTAGGAGTTGGTAAAACAACAGGCATGGCTGGTAATGACTTAAAGGGTTTTGGAGATGATATTGCAAAAATGTCTTCTGTTATTCCTTTATCTACAAATGATCTTTTGGGTCTAGCGGAAACTGCTGGACAATTAGGAATCCATGGAAAAAAAGACTTGTTAGAATTTACAAGAGTTATGGCTGAAATGGGTTCGGCGACTAACCTTGCGGGCGAAGAAGGTGCTTTAGTAATGGCTAGATTTGCCAATGTAATGGGTCTTGATGTAGGTAAAAATATAAGGCAAGTTGGAAATGCTGTTGTTAGGCTAGGAAATAACTTTGAAACAAGCGAAGCTGAAATTATGGATATGTCCTCAAGGCTTGCGGCTTCATCTAGGCTTGTAGGAATTACAACTCCAAATGTATTAGGACTTGCAACTGCAATGTCTTCTGTTGGAATTGAAGCAGAAGCAGGTGGAACTGCTATGTCTACAGTTATGACAAAAGTTGATAAGGCTGTAGCTAGTGGTGGAGCAAAATTACAAAACTTTGCAAAGGTTGCAGGAATGAGTGCAGAAGATTTTGCTGCTAAATGGAAATCAAAACCTACAGAAGCTTTAGAAGATTTGATGAAAGGTCTTGACAAGGCTTCAAAATCTGGTGGCAACATGAACCAAATTTTAGATATGTTAGGTATTAAAGGTATAAGGGAATCTAATGCTGTTAAATCTCTAGCTCAAAACCATGAATTGTTGTCAGAGGCTATAAAACAATCAAATGATGCTTATGATCATGGAAATGATTTGGCAAAAGAAGCGGCGGAAGCTTGGAAAACTTTACACGCTAAACTAACTACTTTAAAAAATACATTTGGAAATATAGCCAAAGATATATTTTCTATTGTTGCACCAGCTCTTAAAGAGATGGTTGATAAGGTTAATGAATTTGCTAAAAAATGGTTTGATTTGTCTGAATCATCAAAAAAAGCTATAGGAGAAATGATTTTAAAAATCGGCGGACTTTTGGCAGCAATTGGACCAGTTTTATTAATTGGTGGAAAGATAACAAAAACTTTATCTCCAGTTATTGGAGTTTTAAGCCAAGTTGGTAATGGGTTTAAAATATTTTCTAGCGTTGCAGGAAATTCCCTAAAGAATGTTCTTAGTATCACAGGAAAAGTTTTAAATGTTTTTATGAGTGGAATTACAGGCGGAGCTTTTGATAAATTTGTTAAGGCAATACAACTTTCTATGATTCTTTCTGGGAAAGAATTATCTAAACTTGCTCCTATGGTAGGAAAAGCTGTATCTTTAGCAAATATAGGTATGCAAGCATTATTTCCTGCTGCTGTAATTGGTATAGCTCTAGCTGGACTTGGACTTTTATATTCTAAATTTGGAACACAAATTGATAATTTATTGGAAGTTGCAAAGACGAAAGGACCTGAAATAATCACTAATTTAGGAAATGGAATTGCCAATAAAATTCCTGATATTGTAAATCAAGGGACAACGCTTATTAATCACTTTGCCCAAGCGTTGGCGGCAAATTTGCCAGCTATTTTGACTGCTGGAACTAATATAGTTATAGCTTTAGTACAAAGTGTAGGTAATAATGCGGGTAAGCTTATTCAATCTGCCTTATTGGTAGTTGGCTCATTTTTACAAGGAGTTATGCAAAATTTACCTAGATTAATAGTTGCAGGTGTAACTTTAATAGGTCAATTGATAGTAGGGATTGTACAAAATATACCTATGATAATTGCAACTGCTGGAAGAATAATAGCAGGTTTTATTGATGGTATAGGACAATCAGTACCTCAATTATTAGGTTCAGGTATAAAAATAATTTTTGAACTAATAAAAGGAATTGTACAAGCTATTCCACAAATTGTTTTAGCTGGAGTTGAAATAGTTATGACTCTAGGTAAGTCAATTCTTGGAGCTTTAGGAAATATTGGAGGAAAACTTGTTTCTGGTGTTAAAGGATTTTTCAAAAATATCTTTAGTCCAGGAAAAGAAGAAGCGACAAATACAAAAACTGATGTGGAAACAGAAATGAATGGTTTAAGTAGTACTCTTGATGATATAACCAGCAGTCTTGGACCTAAATTCCAACAAAACGCAAATCAAGCGAAAATTGGTTTTACATCAGAAATATCAATGATGAGCCAAGAAACTCAAACAAAACTACAAGAAATGTCTAATGCTACTGGAATGAGTATGGACGAAATTGTTAGAACAGTCCAAGAAAAAGGCGAGCTAACAAAGGGAAACTTAACAATAAAAGCTTCTGAAATGAACACTAATGTATCAGGGCAAACAGACCAAATGGCAACAAATATGATTGATTCTATTAGTCGAGGAGTTGATGGAGCAAACACCCAATTTGACGGTTTAAGTGCAAAACTTCCGACTGATGCAAGTGCAACAAACCAAGCTACAGCGGGTCAATATGAAGATTTGGCAAATAGAATTACATCATCTACTGAACAAGCAAATACTGCTGTAACAAGTGGAATTGATACAATAAATTCTAATTTTGAAATGAGGCTTGGAACATTGCCAGCTAAGACTGATACTATTTTAAATAATGTTTCAAATTCTTTTACTAATGCTTTTAATGCACTAGGAAAGGGCGTTGATAGTAATTTACAAAAAATGGTTTCATCTTTTACATCTTCTATTTCTAGGATAAATAGTGTTTCAACATCTGGATTAAGCAATTTATCTTCTAGATTTTCATCGGCCTTTAATAATATAAGTGCAACTGTAACTGCTGGAACTAATAAGGTTGTTGTTAGTATTGCAAACATGAATAATCGTGTCAATGCTTTATTTTCTCAATTTGCAAGCAGGTTTATAGCAACAAATGCTAATATGTGGAGTAGGTTTAATTCTCAATCTACATCAGCTTTAAATAGAAATTATTCAGCCTTTTCTAGCAATATTAGTAAGATACAAAGTAAATTTACATCTTATGCAAACAAAGTTAAATCTCTTAATACTTCTATGTGGAGTGCTGTTGTAAACAAAACAAGACAAGCTGGAAACTCTATGGCAAGTGGTTTTTCTTCTGCTTGTAACAGAATGGCAAGCCTTGCAAATAGTATGAGAAGTAGGCTCATATCAATTATGTATTCTTGTGTAGGTGGAATGAGAAGTGCTGGATATAGTGCTGGGATGGGCTTTTATAGTGGGCTTGCAAGCACAAGTGGTTCTATTATGGGACTTGCTTCATCAATCGCCGCTTCTGTTTCTGCAAGAATTAGATCAGCTTTAAGGATTCATTCTCCATCAAGGGTCTTGATGAATTTAGGTTCTTATGCAGGTGAAGGACTAGCAGTAGGTTTAGAAAAATCTAAGAGATATGTTAATAATGCAGTTGATGGATTATCTAACACTATAAAAGGTGTTGATACTGGTTTAAATTCGTGTTATGGCGATTTTAACACTAATAGTAAAGCAATGCCATTAGTTATTAATTTAAGGCTTGGAAATAAAGAATTTAGAGCAATATCCAGAGATATTACACAAGAACAAGGAAAAGATTTAAGATTGGAGGCAAACTTTGGTATATAAGTTTATTGATACAAACGAGGCTAACCTTAAAAGTTATGCCTCTATTCAAACCATTATTAATGGATTTAATTTAGATACTGACCTTGAAGGATATAGAACTTTAAATGTATCGGGTAGGTCTGTATTTGGTAGAGATATTGAAACAATGAAGTTTTCTGCAAGGAAAAGTGCAGGATCTAAATCTACCAAAAATAAGGTAAATAAGGCAGGTACAAATAAGTTTTTTAGTTCTGATATACAAAGCCTTGTAATAGAAGTTGAGTTTTTGTTGGAAGCTAAAACAAATGAATTGTTTAGGGAGCAATTATCCAAGTTTACAACTATTTTGCACCAAGAAGAAGCGAAATGGACTTGGACTGATGACCCTACTTTTTATTACACGGGAACAATAACAGAAATTGGAAGTTTTAAAGAGGATAAAAACTCTATAATCTCTACTTTTAAAATTCTTTGTGTAGATCCAATGAAAACAAGTATTGAAACTTATGTTTTAAAAGGGAATGGAAAAGAAATTGAAATTCCTGATTTTAAAGAAGAGGTAGATATTTTAGAAATGAAATTTGTTTTGAATTCTGATTCTAATAAATTTATTTTTGAAAATATGAATGGAAATGGAAAAACTATTTTTTCTTATCTTTTTAAGGCTGGAAATACTGTAAATATTTTATTACAAGAGCAAAGAAAAGCCTTGTTAAATAGTAGAAATCTGATGCCTGCTATGGATTTGATGAGTGATTTTGAAGACTTTTTTGTAAATCCTAAAGAAAAAATACTCTTATCTAGTGCTTGTGATTATGAGATTAGGTACAAATTAAGGAGCTATTAATGTTATATTTATTTGATAAAAACGAAAATTTAATACATGAGCTTGCTTCTAATGAAATTGAATCTTTAATCCAACATGAAGAATTAAATAAACTAATGACCTTGGAATTTTCAGTCTTCATTGATTCTAACGATAAGATGAAAGATATTGAATATGTCGCCCATAAGGATATGGAAGATTATCAGAAAATACAAATGTATAGGATTATATCCTCTGAATCTGACGATTACACAGTTAATTATCAAGCAGTGCATATAATTTTTGATGAATTAAAAGCTTATGGATATATTAGGGATAAAAGACCTGATAAGGTAAAGGCGAGTTCTGCCTTAGATATTGCACTTGCAGGGTCTAGGTGGAAAGTTGGTAGGGTAGATGATAGTCAATTGCTATCTACTAATTTTTATGATTCTACAAGACTTGATGCCTTATCAAAAATTATTAAAAATTGGAACCTAGATTTACATTTTTATTTAACTTTTGATGGAAATAAGATAACTGGAAGATATGTTGATTTATTAGGATTTAGGGGCGAAGATACTGGAGAAAGATTTGTATATGGCTCTAATGCTCTTGAAGTGATAAAAGAAGTTGATGTATCAGAAGTTTATACAAGGGTAATACCAAGGGGAAAAGGCGAAGAGAAAACAGACGAAAAAGGAAAGCCGACTGATGGTTATGGAAGAAGAATAAAAATTGATGATGTTATTTGGGAAAAATCTAAAGGCGACCCGATAGACAAGCCAAAAGGTCAAGAATATCTTGAACTTAAAGAGATGACAAATAAGTTTGGATTTTCCGATGGAGAAGCAAGAACAAGGGTTCAGATTTTTGAAGATATTGAAGATCCAAAGGAATTGATAAAGGCTGGATATGATTTTTTAGTAAAAGTTTCACGCCCTCTTGTCCAATTTAAAACAAAAATATCCAAAAGATCGAGAACGAATGTTGGCGATATTGTAAGAATAATAAGAAAAGATTTAGATTTTTATTATAGAACTAGAATTTACAAGGCACATAGAAATTTGTTAAATGAAACCCTTGAAGTTGAATTCGGGGATAAATTAGTCCAAAGTCCAGCTGATAGGGAAAAGATTGTAAGTGATAATCTAAATGCTTTAGAAAATAGGCTAAAAGAAACTGAAACTGACCTTAAAAGCTCTTTTGTAGATAAGGTTGTTGAGGGAATAACCTATGCTACTTTTAATCGAGATGGCTATAATTATGAGTTAAAAAAGGGAAATAAGTATGGATTGCCAGCTGGATATTATTCTTTTGATAGGGAAATAGATGACAATCCACAAAGGGTGATATATGTTGGAGCAGGAACTCTTTCAATAGCCGATAGTAAAAAATCTAATGGAGATTGGAACTTTAGAACATTTGGAACAGGTCAAGGGTTTGTTGCTGATTTATTAGTCGCTGGAACTATACTTGGTGGTAATGTACGTTGGAATCTTGAAGATGGTACATTTCTCATTGGTAAAAATGCCGATGATTACAGTATGTATTGGGACGGTTCTACTTTACATTTTAGGAATGTAGATATAAACCTTAAAAATAGTAAAGATTTTAGCCAAATAAAAGATGACCTAGATAAAAAAATATCCAAAGAAGACGTGTTGGAAGATGCAGAAATCCAAGAAGCTTTAAAAGGTAAAGATGGTCTTCCTGGAGAAAAAGGAAAAGACGGACAAGATGGTAAACCAGGAAAAGATGGTAAAACTGGTAAAATCGGTCAAAATCTTTTGAGAAATTCCAATGTACCGGTTGAGAATAAGGACTACAATACAAAAGAATGGACACTTTGTGAAATTCCTGAAGCAGGCGAAACTATGACTTTTACTGTTAAGGTTAAGCTTGAAAAAGATGATAAGCTAATGTTGTTTAACTCTGGAGGAATGATTAGTCTAAATTGGTGGACTGAGGTTTCTAAATCTAAAGATTATGTAATTTATACATCTACATTTGATTGGCGTGATAAATTTGAATACAATGGAAAAATTTATGAGCAAACAAATCCACCAACTTTAAAGTTATATACACAATCTAATGGTAACGGAGAAAACTTTAATAACAATACTGTATCCCTAGAATGGGCAACCTTAAGTCGTGGGGATATACCAGCCATAGAGTGGTCTCCTTGTTATGCAGATGTGGATGATGCAATAAAAGCTGGCAAGGAAGAAACGGAAGAAGTAAGTAAGAAATTAATAAAAGTTGAAAGTGATTTTAAAATTGATAGTAACAATATAAAAGCCTCTGTAAGTTCTTTAACAAAAACAACAGAGAGAAGTTTTGTAAATCTTAAAAAAGATATGGCAGATGCCGATGTTAAAGTAGAAACTGGGATTAAGAATTATATAATTAATAACTATTCTACAAAAACACAAACAGACCAAAAAATAAGTCAAGAAGTCGGAAGCATTAAGGCTAGTATAGGTAGTATAAACAAAGAAATATCTCGTACAAAAACTAGTATTGAACAAACTAATAGCAAAATAGAAAGCAAAGTTTCTAAAGATAAATTTTCTTCTCTTGTCAAACAAGAATTTGATAGTTACAAAGTACAAGCAAGAAACATTAATTTTGATGGATATGTTTCTGTTAAAGGAGAATTTACTACCAATTACTCTGACGGGCACCCCGGTATTAATATTAAAGATAATGCTATAGAATTTTTTGATAAGAGAGTAGAAAATAGACATTTTGGAAGACTTGTAGTAACGGAAAATATAAACTTGCAAGATAGGTATTCTTTGTCACTTGGGCATTATAATAGGGGTTCTATGGCTTTAACCTATAAAGACCCGAATAAAGATTATTGGAACTCTTATGTAAGTTTTGATAAGTTTAATCATTTTGGTAATAATGCCAACTATCCAATTATTTTTTATGAAGGAACATTATTTAAGCATTGGGTAAGATTTGATAATGGAATATGGATTAATGATACAATGCACATTAGATCTTATGCAGATGGATTAGCTATATTAAATAATGCAAATTACGGACTTTTTATAACTAAAGAAGGTGGAGTATATGTAATGGAAGGAGTAGGAAAGACTAGAAAATTATGATGAATAAATTAATACAAATATATATAGATATGTTAGCTCAAACAAACCACAACTTAGCTATGTTAATGGCAGAAAACGAAGAATTGAAAATGGAAATCGAAAAGATGAAAGAAGATAAGAACAAAGCGATAGATAATAAAGAAAAAGCTATAAAAGTAAAGAGAGGATAAACCTCTCTATTTTAATACAAAAAAGGAGTTTACATGTACGAAATAAAAGCTATAGATTTTTACGAAGGCAAAAATGAAACACAAGTTAGAATCCAACAAGAAAGTCCTTGGAGGGATTTTATAATCTTTTTAAAAGGAGATAAAAGAAACGAAAGGGACAGTTTATTAATTGAGCTTGGACTTGCTGAAATAGCAAAAGAAGCTAATCCGAATATTGCGATTGATAGATTAGATAACATTGTAGCAGAACTTAAAAAAGAAATAAAGACAGCCTTTGAAACATTGATTTTGGCAAAAGATTTAACCAAGGAACAAAAAGAAAATATCTTAAACCAATATAAGCCTTATCAAATAGGAAAAAATTATGAAGAAAACGAAAAATTTACTTATAAGGACAAGGTGTATGAAGTAATACAAGCACATACAAGTCAAACAACTTGGTTACCAGATTCTACACCAGCCTTATATAAAGAATATCTTAATGTTAAAATCCAAAACCAAGACGGAAGCACAACAGAAGTAGTAAAAGAGTTTAAGCAACCAACAGGAGCACATGACGCTTATAAAAAAGGCGACAAGGTTTTATTTAATGGAAGAATCTACAAATCAAAAATAGATTCAAATACCTTTAGTCCAGACCAATTTGCTGATGGTTGGGAAGAAGTAACAGAATAAGAAAGGGAGCGTAAGCTCTCTTTTTTATATATTAGAAAGGAAGTGAGAAAATTGTGTTAGAATTAGCAAAGGCAATAAGCGAATACGGAATATTAATAGTGATAGCAGGTTTATTTTTGTATTTTTATATCTCTGACAGACGTGTTTGGCAAAAAAATCAAGACAAGCAATTTGAAAGAAGTAACGAGATAAACGATAAGCTAACGGAAATCATTGCAAAAAATACATCAAGATTGGACTTGCACGAAACGAGTTTGAATAAACATTCTTGCGATACCAAGCACAGTTTCGATGATTTAAATTCTAGGGTGGATAAAATTGATGATAAAATCGACCTATTGCAATCTACAACCAATGAATTAGCAACTAAAGCAATGGCAGAGGAAATTAAGGAAGAAGTGAGAAGTTTAAAACGATAGGGGACTAGTATTATGCTAGTCCTATTTTAATATAAGGAGGAATTATGAGTAATAGTAATTTAGTAAATTTAGTAAGTTATAGTCCTAATCATAGTGGCAGGAGATTAAATCCTATAACCAAGATAGCAATCCACCATACAGCAGGAGTTTTAACCGCTGCTGGTATTGGTAGTGTTTTTAAGTCTACATCTAGGCAAGCATCTTGCAATTATGGGATTGGGAATGATAACAGGATAGTTTTGGTTGTAGACGAATGCAACAGAGCATGGACAACATCATCTGCTTGGTGTGATAATAGGGCGGTAACGATAGAGGTTTCCAACTGTCAAAACGGTGGAAATTGGCTTGTTAGTGATAGAGTTTTAAATACTTTAATTGACTTGGTAACGGATATTTGTAGGCGTAATAAAATAAAAAATTGCACTTATACTGGTGGAAAAGACGGAGTTCTCCAAATGCATAAATGGTATGCTCAAACATCTTGCCCTGGTCCATATTTAGGTAGCAAGTTTTCCTATATTGCACAAGAAGTAAACAAAAGATTAAATGGTGGAAAATCTACAAGCACATCATCTAATCTTTACAGAGTAAGAAAATCTTGGTCAGATTCAAAAAGTCAAAAGGGAGCTTTTAAAAATCTTAATAGTGCCATAGAGTTGGCAAAGAAATATAATTATAAAGTTTATGATAATAACGGTAAACAAGTATATCCAGAAGTTAAAAAGGCAAGTACAAGTTCTAATGCAAGTTCTAATAATGCAAGTCCTAAATTTATCAAATACGAAAACTGGACAGGAGTTACCCAAGCGGTATGCAATGTTAGGTCTGCTCCTAACACTAACGCTGCCATAGTTGCTCAATATGGAGTAGGGCAAAAAATAAATTATGATAGCGTGTATGAATGCGATGGCTACAGATGGATATCTTATATCGGTGGAAGTGGCAAGAGGAGATATGTTGCTTGTAGAAGGTTAAGTGGAGATACGACACCTTGGATAAAATTCTAATCGAAATACTTGACACGTATTAAATACGTGTTATAATAATATATGTAAGGAGGAATTAATGAGTTCTCGAGAAATAATAAAGAAGCTTGAAGCTGAAGGATGGTACTTAGTCAGAGTAAAAGGCGACCATCATCATTTTAAGCATCCTTACAAGAAGGGACTAGTTACAGTACCTCATCCTACAAAGGACTTAAGAAAAGGTACATTGGCTAGTATTAAAAGACAAGCGGGTTGGTAAAACAATCCGCCACCCTTAAAATTTCAGGAGGTTTATCTATGGATAAGAACTATATAAAATTTAAAGCTTTGTATTATTGGAGTGATGAGGATAAGTGCTATTATGCAGAAGTACCATATTTTGAATCGGTTTTTACAGATGGAGATACTGTAAAAGATTTAGAAATTAACTTAATAGAGATAATGACTTTAGCTATACAATGCTTTATTGATGATAAAGAAGACTATGCTAAGATGCTAAGAGAAAATGAAGAGTTTGAAAATAAAGATAATGATAAAAATATAATGTTTATATCATTTTTCTTACCTTATGAAATATCAAAAACAAAAGATATTTATAAAAAGAAAACTCTAACAATACCAGTTTGGTTAGATATTTTAGCAAGTCAAAAAAACATTAATTTCTCTAGGATATTACAAGAAGGATTGAAAAAAGAATTAAAGATAAATTAAGTAAATAAAAACTTTGAGCGATTACATAAGTAGTCGCTTTTTTAGTGGATAAAAAAGGAGATAATATGGATAATAACTTAAAAATGTTTATAATCGGTATGTTAGCGGTTTTGATTGTATATAGCATAATTACTTTTTTAAATTATAGCAAAGAATGTACAAAAGAAATTAAAAATGAAAAAATAAGCTTTGCTTTAGATAGGTTAGATAGGATAATAAGAAGAGCTGTAGGAGCAGCAAATCAAGTTATAGTCAATAATGCAAAAGAAGATGGTACTTTTACAGCATCCTATGGTAGAAAAGTTAAAGAAGAAGTATTTGAAACGGTTTTAAAAATATTAGGAGATGAGGGAATGCAACTTTTAAATGAAGCCTTGGGAGATTTACACACATATATCTTAAACGGTATAGAAGATGAAGTTGACAGACGAAAATAGTATAATGTAATTGACAGGTAGACAATGTATAGTGTTACCGAATTTCTACACGACCACTGGCTTTTGGCTGGTGGTCTTTTTTTGTGGTTATTTTTAAAAAAAACATTTGACTTATTTCTTAAAACAGTATAGAATAGAGTTGTAGTAAGAATGTTCTAGTTCGTAAACTTTCATTTTTATTATAATTATTAACTGATAGACGGATTATATTGATTATTAACATTTGATGTGTTGAAAAACTAAAAAAATTAAACAATTTGATTAATAACATGATATGTAAAAAAGAGATAGATTTTATTTTCTATCTCTTTTTCTTTTATCTTCTAATTCTTTTTCTGTCCTCTCAGACGCTTTATTTATTTCTGGATTTATTTTATTAAAAACTTCATTTTTGTATCTTTTAGCATCTACTAAATTTCCAAAATATTTATTAGCTATTAATTTTTTCTTAAAGGTAACCCTTACTAAATATTCGTTTCTGCTTTTTACAAAATAGATATTTTTAATTCCTGTAGATTTATTATTTTTATTACTTCTTTTTTGGGATAAAGTTTTATAAGCAATCCCATTCCTTGCTTCTACATATAATTCTCTATTTTCTTCTGTTAAACAACCACAGGATAAAATTCTTTTTGTTTTTAAATTATAATGTTTAACCTCGGTATAATTCCCACAATCACATTTGCATTTATAAACTCTATCATCGTATTTTTTCTTATCTAATTTCTCCACTACAACTAATTTCCCTGACCTATATCCTGGTTTTAAATCGGGAGTTTTTGTTCTACCTGTAATAAAATTTTTTGAGCAATCTGGGCACCCTTTTATAGCTTGTTTACCTTTTATCCTTCTAGCCAAGGCTTTAAATTCTTTGCCACAATGATTACACCTAACAAGTATATATAATTTATCAATCCTTTTAGGGTCTACTACTGTTAAATGTTCAAATCTTTCGCCTTTTTTAAAAACCCAAGTCCCTTTTACTTTTTTAGCCATTTTCTCCTCTATAAACCTTGTAAATAAGCCAATGCGTCATATTTTAGCGTATAAGCTATTAAAATTATTTACTATACCTATTGCATTACTTTAAATATAACTTTCATCTTAAAATTTGCCTTTATTGCTCTAATTTACTTTCCAAAGCTTCTACTATTATATCTTTCATAGTTTTGCCACTTTTTTCACTTTCATTTTTTAATTTATTATATAAATTTTCTGGAATTAATAAACTAAAAGCAATATTGCCTTCTTCTTCAAGTTGGAAATATTTTTCATAATCATCGGCATCAAGATGTTCTTCAACCCATTCTTTTGCTTCGCCTATAGTTAAAGGTATAATCTTGGAGCTACCAGTCCAACCATTATTTCCAGAAGGGACAGCATATTCTGACATTGGTCCACCTGAACCATATAAGAAAAACTCCCCTGTCTTTTTTCTATAAAGTTCTTCGCACTTATAAGAAAAATCACTATAGTTATAAGTATTTGCCCATTCTCCTACAAGTTCAGCTGTTTCAGTATCGTATCTTTTTCCGTTAATAACTTTATTCATATTTTTCTCCTATTAATTTACATATAAAATTGAAATTCGTTACCATTTTTAGAATAAGCCGTGAACCATTGTAAATTTGTATCATATCCACTAATTCCATTATCAGTATATTCTACTATTTCATCTTGGGATACGAAATCTATAAAATCTTCTTCATCTCCCTCTAATGTCATTCCATCATATTTTTCTTTTAATTTTAAAAAATTTTCATCTTCTTTTTCTTCAATCCTAAATTGCAAGTATTCATTATCAGGATATTTTTTATTAATAGCCTCTATCACATTTTTAATATCTTCTAAAGTATTTACACTAATAGATTGTTTGTATAAACTATTGTCTAAATCTTTTAAATCTTCTAATTTAATCTCTATATCGTAATACCAACTATCAATAATTTTATCTTCTGTCATTCCTACTGCATAAGTATTTTCGTAATTGCCTACATAAATTCTCATATTTTTTTCCTTTCTTATTTTTTATTATATCTCTTTGTTAATATTATAATACCACCTTATTTATATGTTGTCAATATACACAATGTAAATATAGTAAATAAACCAATTTATATAAAAAATTAAATATATATAAAAATAGAAAATATATAAATGTGGGCAACGTGTGGGCAACACATATATCGTTTTATTCGCTTACCTAACTTTAAATCGCATAAAAATAATAAAAAAAGTAATAGCAATAGATTAAAATCTCCTTTATCCCGCACCATTTGAAACGTTGTTTATGCAACGTTTATTTTTTTGCTTATTTTTAAAAATTTTAAATTTCTTTTAGGTAATTGGTGGATAATATTTTTAAATTTGGGTATGAATATTCATAGTAAACTATTTAATAAATTTTTATTAGCTATAACTTTATCAATATAAAAAAATAGTATATAATTTTACTAATAGGAGGAAAAGTTTTGCGAGATATAAAAAGAGTAGTTTTAAAATTAAGTGGAGAAGCACTAGCAAAAGATAAGGGATTTGGTTTTGATGATGATACCATTGATCTTATTTGCGAAAATATAAAAAAAGCTAGAGATAAGGGACTTGAAATTGCCATAGTTGTTGGTGGTGGAAATTTCTGGAGAGGTAGAAGTGGTCAACATATTGAACGTGCAACAAGTGATACGATTGGTATGCTTGGAACTGTTATGAATGGTCTTAGAGTTCAAGATACTCTTGAAAAAATGGGACTTGAAACAAGACTTATGACTGCAATTAATATGCAAGAAGTTGCTGAGCCTTACATAAGAAGAAGGGCTGTAAGACATCTTGAAAAGGGAAGAATTGTAATTTTTGCAGCAGGCACTGGTCTACCATATTTCTCAACTGACACAACAGCATCTCTTAGGGCTTTGGAAATTAATGCTGATATGATTTTATTAGGTAAAAAAGGAACTGATGGAATTTATGACAAAGATCCTAATAAATTTGATGATGCAGTTAAGTATGAAAAATTAACCTATAGTGAAATTTTACAAAAAAGATTAAAGATTATGGATTCTACAGCAACAAGTTTGTGTATGGATAATGATATGCCAATCCTAGCTTTTGGAATCGATAATCCAGAAAATTTAGTTAAAATAGTTGAAGGAAAAGAAATTGGTACAATTGTAAAGGAGAATTTTGATGTACGATAAGATTATTAAAGATACTGAAGCTTCGATGAAAAAAGCTTGTGAATCATTCGAAATTAGAATTTCAAAAATTAGAGCAGGTAGGGCCAATGATTCTATATTGGATGGAATTACATTTTCATATTATGGAACTCAAACACCAATTAACCAAGCTGCAACCATATCTACACCAGAGCCAAGACTTTTAGTTATTAAACCTTGGGATAAATCTAATATTAAAGAAATTGAAAAGGCTATTAATAAATCTGATTTAGGAATAAATCCACAAAATGATGGAGAAGTAATTAGACTTCCATTCCCAGCTTTGACTGAAGAAAGAAGAAAAGAACTTACAAAACAAGTTTCTGAATATTCTGAAGATAGCAAAATTCAAATTAGAAATATAAGAAGAGATTCAATGGATATAGCAAAAAAAGCTGAAAAATCTGCAGACTTAACAGAAGATGATTTATTTTCAATAGAAGAAGATATACAAAAAATCACAAAAAAATATATCGATAAAGTTGAAAAAACTGTTGAAAGCAAAAATAAAGAATTACTTGAAGTTTAATTGAATAAAATAAAATTTGATAAGCTGAAGGCTTTTTTAAACAAGGATATAGGAAGATCTAGGATAAATTCCAATATTTTATCCTTATTTTTAAAGCAATTAAGTTTACTTATTGGCTCATCGGTATCCTTATACGATAGTTTAATGATAATAATTGACCAAAGACTTGACAAGAAATTGAACAAGGCTTTGGTCAATGTATCATTAGCCCTAAAAAAGGGAGACGAAGCTTATGTGGCTTTTAAAAAAGAAGAAAAAGCCTTTGGACCAATTGTTACAGCTTTTGTAAAAAGTGGAGATGCAAGTGGAAATCTTTCAAAGATTCTTGATGAGTTATCTACATATATGACCGAAGAAAGTAAAAACAAAAATCAAATAAGTGAAGCTTTGATTTATCCTATAATTTTATTAATTGTTACTATAGGAGTTGTTATAACGATTTTAACAAAAGTTATGCCTACTTTTATAGAAGTTTTTGAAGAAAATGCAAGAAGCTTACCAATAGCTACAAAAATTCTTTTAAATATTTCAGATTTTTTTAATAAAAATGGCTTTTTTATTTTATTAATAATTTTTATTTTTGTTTTTACAATAATTTTACTAAGACGTAAAGATAAATACAGATACAAAATTGATGAAAGCTTTTTTAAAAGTATATTTTTTAAAAAATTTAGACTTTTAAATATAGAATACCAAATTTCTTCGCTTTTATATATCTTAAAAAAGGGCGATGTAGATATTATTGAAAGCATTGATATAATAAAAAATTCTTTCAAAAATCAATATTTAAAACAAATTCTAACAAATGTAGAGGAGAGCTTAAAACTAGGAAATAATTTATCAAGTTCTTTAGATAAGGAAAATGTTTTTACGAAATTATTTATAGCTATGATAAAGGTAGGCGAAGACAGTGGAGATATGACAAAATCTCTCAAAAAATCCTCTAATTATTATGGTAATGAATATATTTATAGACTAAAAAGAATATCAAGATTAGCAGAACCTTTTTTGATACTTTTTATGGCTTTAGTAGTTGGATTTGTAGTTTTTTCTATTGCCATACCAATGTTTGATTCGGTTAATGCCATTAATTTTTAAGGAGAAGTTAATGTTTAAAAAATTTAAAAATAAAAAAAGAGGATTTACTCTTATTGAATTAATTATTGTAATTGCAATTATAGCCATACTTGCGGCAATAGCTATACCAAAATATCAAAAATCAAAAACACAAGCGGCAAAAACTGCTCACAATGCAAATGTGTCAATGTTAAAAACTGCAGCTAGCGTAAAATTAAATGAATTAAATGCAAATGATGGCGAAGTTATATGGACTGGATCAAATGATGATTCTTCAAACTATGTAGAAAAATGGCCTGAGATTCCAAAAGGAATTGGACTAGATGCAAGTGGATATAAGGTGACAATTAATCCTAAAAATTCAACAATTACAATTGTGCCTAATACAATTGATCTAAAAGAGAAAAAATAGATGATTAATATAATTTATTTTTTCTTGGGAGCAATATTCGGTTCATTTGCACATTTATTGTGTGATAGAACTCTTAGAGGAGAAAATATTGCCTATCCACCAAGTCACTGTTCATTTTGTAACAACAAAATATTAAAAAGAGATCTTATACCTATTTTTTCATACATAAATTTAAAAGCAAGGTGTAGATTTTGCCAAAAAAAGATCCCATTTTCATATGTTTTTTATGAAATAATAGGGGGTCTTTTATTTATATTTGCTATGAAAGAAAAAACTTTTATGGAAGGAAGTTTGATTTTTTTATCTCTAATTTTTTCTTTTGTAATAGCTGTGATTGATTTAAAAAGCATGGAAATATATATGGGATATGTTTATATTTTAGCCTTTATTGGATTAATATATAGAATTTTTTATTTGGGATTTGATTTTGAATTTTTTAAAATTTTTTTAATTTTTACTCTCCTATATTTTTTAATCTATTTTATATCTAAGAAAAATATAGGAGATGGAGATTATTTTTTCTATTTAGCCTTATTTTTATTTTTAAAAAATGAAAGAATTTTATATTTAATTTTAGGCTCTATTTGGATTGGAGCGATTTTTGCAATTATAATAGCTATCAAGAAAAAATCAATGAAAATACTGATTCCATTTTGTATTTATATATTTATTGTTTATATTATAAGTCTTTTGTGAGGTGTTTATGAAAAAAAGAGCCTTTACCTTAATTGAATTAATAGTTACACTTGCTATAATTTCTTTGATTTCAAGTGTGATTTTAATAAAATCGGGTTTGATACCAAAACTTCAAGAAAAAAAAGAAATTGAAAATCTACAAGCTGATATAAATTATTGCAGAGAAAAATCCTTAGTTACAGGTTATAAATATAAAATAAATATAGACAGTAATAAATACGCAATAGAAAGAGCTGATGATAATGAAATGGTAAAAGAAGTTTATTTTAAATATATAAAAGCAAACACAAAAAATACTTTTGTATTTAGACCAACAGGAAGTGTAGAGGGAGCAAGTACGATTTATTTTACTTCTTCTAACAAAAAATATTCTATTATAGTGTCGCCGATTGCTGGAAGGATAAGATATGAATAAAAATAAAAAAGGATTTACCTTGATTGAAATAATTATTGCTCTAGCTCTTATAAGCATAATAAGCATATACCTACTTCCATCACTTTTTTCAATTTATGAAAATTCCAGAAAAATAAAAGACGATTCTAAAATTTTATTTACAATGCAGAAAGTTTTAGAAAAATCAAAAAATAGAGATGAAGGAGAATATGAAGACTTAGAAAATGGCTTTAAAATTAATACAAGTATTGAATCATACAATGAAAATTTAAAATATATAGAAGTAAGATGTGATAAATATAATTTGGAAGTGGTGGTAAAAAAATGAGAAAAAAAGGCTTTACCCTCTTAGAATTAATTTGTGCCATAGCCATTGGATCAATCCTTATAGTTTTAATAAATAATATTGTAAAAACAAATCTTTCAATTAGTCAAAAAACCTATGAGGATGAAATTGACTATAAAAATTCAACAAATTGTATTTTGTATATAGAAAATGTTATAAGAAAATCAGATCAAATAATTGACTTTAAAAATGAAAATAATTTCAAATTATTAATTAGTGAAGGCAAAAATAAGTCTACATATAGATTTGAACAAAATGGAAAAAAATTATACGTCTATATCAATAATTTAAAGTCAAATAGTCAAAGAGAAATAAAAATCCCAATAGGATATTGTAGTGATTCGAAAATATCTTATGATAAAAATGATGATTCATTTTCAATAGATATTGATTTTTATGAAAAAGAAGGAAATTCAAATTACAAAACTTATATAAGGAGGCTTGAATGAAAAAAAGAGGGTTTTTATCCATTTATGTTCTGATAATTTTACTTCTTTTATCAATAAGCCTAACCTTCATATACGAGCAGGCAATAAATAACAATGATTCAAATAAGGATTTGTACAATAGGAAAAAAGCAATCTACGAATTAGAATCACTTTATTCCATAATTGTAGATGATAAAAAAACTTTGTTGGAAGATGTTGAGATAGTAAATGAAAATGATGACAATTTGTGGCATCCATTTTATTTTTATTATTTTGATAAGAAAGAAGAAGTAAAAATTCAAAAACAAAGTGAAAAAGAATTTGTATTAAGAAGTGTAAAAAAAATTGGAAATTCAAAGGCTATATTAGAAATGGTTTTGGATTTAAGAAATAAGTATTCGCTAAGAGAAAATAAAAAAATAATACTTGATGAAAATTTCGACGAATTTTACAAAAATTTAAAATTCAAACAAAATAAATTTGAAGAATTTGAAAATTTTACATTAGAAAATGATTTAGAAAATCGATTTTTAAAAATTGGTGGACAATTAATTGTAAAAAAAGAAAAAGAAAAGATTACATCAAGCGAAATTTCAAATGAAGATAATTTAGAGAAAAATCAGAGCAATTTATCAAATGAAGAAAAAAATTTTTCCAATAAAACTAAGACACCAAGACGAATTAGTGGTATAGTAATTATTGGTAAAGATTTGATTTTGGAAAATGATTTAGTTTTGGATGGTTTGCTTATAATAAAAGGCGATATTATTTCAAAAAATAATAGCAAACTTATTATAGATGGGCAATTAATATCAAAAAATGATTACACTAATATAGTTGAATATTCATACAATAAAGAAAAATCACTAGATTATATTGATGATATAGAAAATCCAAAATTTATTGAAATTAAATCAAAAAAAGTATTTTAATGGAGGAATAAATGAAAATATTAGTTATCAATTGTGGCTCTTCATCTTTAAAATATCAATTATTTGATATGGACAATGAAGAAGTTTTAGTAAAGGGTCTTGTAGAAAGAATTGGAATAGATGGCTCAAGACTTAAACAAGAAAAAGGCGACGACGAATATATAATTGAAGAAGATATGAAAGACCATACTGAAGCAGTTAAACACGTATTTGATGCTATAACTGATAAAGAAAATGGTGTGATTTCAGATTTATCTGAAATAGATGCAGTTGGCCATAGATTTGTTCATGGTGGAGAAAAAATTACAAAATCTGTTGTAATTGATGACGAAGTTAAAGAAGCTGTAAAAGAATATTCAAAATTTGCACCATTACACAATCCAGCAAATATGATGGGACTTGAAGCTTGTGAAAAACTTCTACCAAATGTAAAAAATGTGGCAGTATTTGATACAGCATTCCACCAATCAATGCCAGAAGAAAATTTCCTTTATGGAATTGATTATAAATACTACGAAGACCAAGCTGTTAGAAAATATGGATTCCATGGAACAAGCCATGATTTCATCACACAAAAAACAGCAAAAGTTTTAGAAAAAGATCAAAAAGATTTAAATATGATTTCATGCCATTTAGGAAATGGATCTTCAATTTGTGCAGTTAAAGAAGGAAAATCATTTGATACAACAATGGGACTTACACCACTTGAAGGACTTGTAATGGGAACAAGAAGTGGAGATTTAGATCCAACAGTTGTAACATTTTTGATGAATGAATATGGATATGATACAAAAAAAATGGATAATGTTTTAAATAAAGAATCAGGAGTTCTTGGAGTTTCTGGAGTATCATCAGACTTTAGAGATCTTGAAAATGCTGCAGAAGAAGGAAATAAAAGAGCAGATATTGCTTTAAAAATGTTTGCTAACAGAGCAAAAAGATATGTAGCAGGATACATGGCAGAAATCGGAAAAACTGATGCAATTGTATTTACTGGTGGAATCGGAGAAAATTCTGCAACAATGAGAGCTGACATAATGAAAGGCTTTGAACAATTTGGAATCAAAATTGATCCAGAAAAAAATAATGTTCGTGGCGGTTGTCATTTAATCTCAACTGATGATTCAAAAGTAAAAGTTTTTGTAATAGCAACAAACGAAGAATTAATGATTGCAAGAGACACTAAAAAACTAGTGTAGCTTGACAATTTTAACATTTACTTATATAATGTTTAAGATTGCTAAAACTCATAACTAGGAGGTGTTAGAATGGCAGTACCTAAGAGAAGAACATCAAAAACAAGAAAAAATAAAAGAAGAGCTTCAGCTTACAGATTAAATAAATCAACTTATGTAGAGTGTCCAAATTGTCATGAACCAATGTTACCACATAGAGTTTGTCCAAGCTGTGGTTATCATAAAGGCAAAGAAGTTCTTGAGTTAAATTAAGATAGTGGTAACACTATCTTTTTTTAATATCAAAAATAAGGGGAAATTATGAAGATAATTATAGATACTTATGGAGTAGATGACGGAATAAAAATTCCAATAGAAGGTGCAATTAGTGCTTTAAAAGAAAAAGATTTTGTGCCAGTTTTTTCTGGAGATAAAGAAAAAATAGAAAAAATAATTGATGGTAGAATAAAATCCTACGAAATAATAGATGCTAAAGATAAAATTGAAAATAATGAAGATCCAGTAAAGGCCATAAGAAGAAAAAAAGATTCTACAATGGTTAAAGCTTTCGAAAAATTAAATGAAGATGGCTACGATGGATTAGTTTCTGCAGGCTCAACAGGAGCAATTCTTGCAAGCGGATTATTTATTTCTGGAAGAATTAAAGGAATAAAAAGAGCTTGCATCGCAACAAGCCTACCAACTTATGAAAATATAACTTTATTATTGGATACTGGGGCAAATATGGACTGTAAAGCAGAATTTTTAAAAGAATTTGCAATAATGGGGAGTGTTTTTGCAAAAAATGTACTTCATATAGAAAATCCTACAGTTTCACTTTTAAATGTTGGAATCGAAGAACACAAGGGCAACAAATTAGCAAAAGAAACTTATAAATTATTGGAGGAATCTTCAATAAATTTTAAAGGAAATATTGAAGCAAGAGATTTGTTTACTGGCAAGACTAATATAGTAATAGCTGATGGATTTGACGGAAATATTGCTATAAAAACTGCAGAAGGTGTAATTAGTCTTTTCAGTAAGGAAATTAAAGATGCAATTTACAAATCATTTTCAACAAAAATTGGGGGAGCCTTGATAAAAAATTCTTTAAAAGAAAATTTATCAAAATATAACTCAGATTCTATAGGAGGAGCTCCACTTTTGGGAGTAAACCAATATGTTTATAAGGCTCATGGCAATTCTAATGAAAAAGCATTTAGCTCAGCGATTTTAGGTTTAATAGATTATATAAATACAAATACAATAGAAAAAATAAAAGGAGAATTAGAATGATAAGAGAAGAATTAATTGAATTAGTAAAAGAAAATTTAGATATTAATGAAGATGAAATTGATTTTGAAAAAGAAATTACAGAATATGACATAGATTCAATCGATATGCTTGATTTTATTATGGCAATTGAAGATAAGTATTACATAGAATTTTCTGATGATGAATTAGATGAAATCGAAAAATTTTCAGATGTAATATCTTTAATAGAAAGCAAAAATTAATGAAATTAAGTAAAGAAAGATTAGAAGAAATTGAAAAACTTGAAGACAGTATAGGCTACACTTTTAAAAATAAAAATCTTATTGATGTAGCCCTTACTCACTCTTCTTATATTAATGAGAGCAAGGATGAAAATAAATCATCAAATGAAAGATTGGAATTTTTGGGAGATAGCATTCTTGATTTAATTGTAAGCGAAGAACTTTACAAAAATCACAAAACATATCCAGAAGGAAAATTGACAAAAATAAGATCAAGGATAGTTTGTACTTCATCTTTTTCAAAAGCAAGCGAAAAATTTAATTTATCTTCATATTTGTTGTTTGGAAAAGGAGAAGAAAGTCATAATGGTAGAGAAAAAAAATCTGTAAAAGCAGATACTTTTGAAGCTTTTTGTGCTGCAATTTATCTTGATGCAGGATATGATTTTCTAAAAGATTTTTTAATGAAAAATTATTATGAAATTGTAAAAGAACTTCTAGAAAATGATTTGCTTTTTATTGATTACAAAACAAAATTACAAGAATATTTTAACAAGACAAACAGAATAATTTTAAAATATAAACTTGTAAAAGAAGAAGGTCCAGAGCATAATAAAACATTTTATATGGAAGTTTCAGCTAAAAATAAAAAACTTAGCACTGGCAAGGGAAAAAATAAAAAGGAAGCAGAACAAATGGCAGCAAGAATCGCTTATAAGAAGTTGACAAATGAGTAAAAAAGAATATATAATACCAATTTTTATACCATTTTTGGGTTGTCCTCACGATTGTGCTTTTTGCAATCAAGTCAAAATTACGAATTATAAGGACAATATAAATAAAGAAAATACTATAAGGCAAATTAATCAATACTTATCATATTTTCCAAAAAATGAAAATCTTAAAGAAATTGCATTTTTTGGTGGCTCATTTACAGGTCTTGATGAAAAAGTAATGATTTCTTATCTTGAAATTGCGCTTAATTATAAAAAGAAGGGAATTATTGATAGAATCAGATTATCCACAAGACCTGATTATATAAATAATTCTATTCTTGATATATTAAAAAAATATGAAGTTGATGTAATTGAACTTGGAATACAATCGCTTGATAATGAAATATTAAATGCAAATGAGAGAGGTCATAGTAAAGAAGATTCAATTAGGGCAAGCAAATTAATAAAAGATTATGGTTTTAAATTAGGTCATCAAATCATGCCTGGTCTTTATAAGGATTCTTTTGATAAAGCTATCAAAACAGGATTAGAGTCTATAAAAATGAATCCTGATATGGTAAGAATATATCCAACTTTGGTTATAAAAGATACAAAACTTGAAAAATTATATAAGGAATGTTTATATAAGCCTCTTAGCTTGGATGAAGCTATTGAAATATCTAGTAGGCTTTATATGATTTATTCATACAAAAAAATTCCAGTAATAAGAATAGGACTACAACCAACAGAAAATATAAATGAAAAAAAAGATGTTGTTGCAGGGCCTTTTCATCCTTCAATTAGACAATTGGTTGAAACAAATATTCACAAAATTTATTTGGAAGAATTAATAAATAAATATAGGCTAAAAAATAAGATAAAAATTCATATATCAAACAGAGAAATTTCAATAATAGCTGGAAATAAAAAAGCAAACAAAAATTATTTTTACAAAAAATATGGCTTGATTATAAACTTTGAAAATGACGAAAATAATTTTATAGAGTATGAGGATAAAAAAGTATCCTATGATATTGAAAATTTTATGAGAGAATTTGTAGAAAAAACTTACGGTGGTGATTTATATTAGATTAGAAAGTGTTGAACTTAAAGGATTTAAGTCCTTTGCTAATAGGACAAAAATAAAATTTGATAATCAAATAACTGCTGTAGTTGGTCCAAATGGTTCTGGGAAATCAAATATAGCAGATGCCATAAAATGGGTTTTGGGTGAACAATCAGTAAAATCTTTGAGAGGAAAGAAGATGGATGATGTAATCTTTCAAGGAGCTGATGATAAAAAACCTATGAATATGGCGGAAGTAAATCTTTCGTTTAATAATAAAGATAGGGCCTTGTCTAGTGACTATGATCTTGTAAAAATTTCTAGAAGAATTTTTAGAAATGGCGACAATGAATATAGGTTAAATGGAAAAAGAGTAAGACTTAAAGATATAAAAGAATTATTTTTGGATACAGGTATTGGGAAAGAAGGATATTCTGTAATAGGTCAAGGAAGAATTGATGAAATTTTAAATTCATCAAATCAAGAAAGAAGAAATATTTTTGAAGAAGCAAGTGGAATTGCAACTCACAAATATAGAAGAGAAGAATCTCTAAAAAAATTATCTAAGGTTGATGAAGATCTTGAGATAATTCAAAGAGAATGGGACTACAAAAATAAGGATAAAAATAAGCTTGAAATTGAAGCGAAAAATTTTGAAAAATATACTGAAATTGAAAGCTTGCTTAATGAAAAAGCATATTTATTTTATGCAAATAAATCAAAGTCTTTAAACGAAAAAAATAAAGATTTAATTGAACAAATTAAAATTTTAAAAAATAATCAAGAAGAAAAAACTAGAGAATTTGATAAAATAAATGAATCCTTATTGCCGATAGCAGAAAATATCAGAGATTTAGAAAATAAATATAAAAATCTTAACCAAAGTATTTTAGATAATGAAAAAAATATTGATAAGTACACTAATAAGATAAATCTTGATAGGCAAAAATTGTCTTATAATAAAAAAGATTTAGAAAGAAATAACAATGATTTTAAATCTTATGATGAGAAATTTAAAAATTATGAGCTTTCACTAAAAAACCAAAAAGCTAAGCTTGAAAATACAAAAAATGTAATAAAGAATTTAGAAGAAAAAAATAGAAAATTATCTGAAAAAAAATATAAAAGCATTGCTTTATTATCTTCAATACAAAAAGAAATTGAAAGATTAAAAAAAGAAGGCGAAGATTTAAATAAATTAATATATGACTATGATTTAGATCAAAAAACAAGAACAATTCTTGAAAAACAAAGATTTGAAAATAACAAGATAATCAACGAAAAAATTCAAGAATTAAATTCTGATTTGTCAAATATTAGCAAAGATTTAAATGAATTGGAAAAAGAAAAAGAAAATCTTTCAAAAGATATTGAAGAAAAAAATACAAATCTTGAAAAGATAAAAGAAAAAATTTTAAATGAAATAAATAAAAAAGATGATTTAGAAAAAGCAATCAACCAAAATAAACTTTCTTGCAAAGAAGAAATATCAAATTATAAGATACAAAAGTCTTTGATGGAAAGAAATGAAGGGTATTTTTATTCTGTTTCAGATTTTTTGAAAAAAACCAAAAATACAGAGATTGAAAAATTATATATAAATACCCTAGCAAATCTTATAACTGTAAAATCAGGATATGAAGAAATAATTGAAAATCTTATAGGTCAAGGGCTTCAAAATATTGTAACATGGTCAAAAAAAGATACTAGGGAGATAATTAATTTTGTAAATAAAAATAAGCTTGGCAGAATTACATTTTTACCTTTGGATTCAATAAAACAAAATAAAAAAGCTAGAGTTGAAGAAAAAGAAGTTATAGCTATGGCTTATGATTTGGTTAGTTATGATTCAAAACTTGAAAATATTATTAATCATTTTCTTTCTAATACAATTGTAGTAAAAAATATAGACGATGCCGTAAGCTTATCAAACAAAATTAAGGGATATAGGATAATTTCTTTAAATCTTGATTTAATTAATACTTGGGGTTCAATGGTTGCCGGAGTTAATAAGGCTAGAAAATCAAATATTAATATCCTAAATAGAAATAAAAAAATAAATGAAATAAAGTCTAGGATAAATAAATTAAGAAATGAAAGAAATGACTTATTAGAAAATTATAATTCTTTAAATATAGAATTAGAAGAAAATCAAAGATTAAGGCAAAAAAAAGAAGATGAATTAGTAAAAGCTAATGAAAATTTAATAGATATAAGGTCTATTTTTGACAAAAAAAATTATCAAAAGCAAAGTCTAATTCAAAGAATTGACGAGTTAAAAGAATCTTTGAATGAATCAAAAGAAGAAGAAAATTTCAAAGATATAGAAAAAATCAAATTAAAACTTTCAAATGTAAAAAAGGAAGATGAGATTTTAAAGGAAAAATTTATTGAAAATAGCAAACTAATAAATGATTTATCCAACGAAATATTTAAAAACAAAAATAGTATTGAAATAAATACAAGAGATTTAAATATTTTAGAAAATAGGATAAGTGAAGATGAAAATAGTCTTTTGAATTTGAAACAAAATATAGAATTCAATCAAAAAATGAAAAAATCCTTAGAAGAAAGTTTGATAAATTTAGAAAAAGAAATAAGTGCTTGTGAAAATAAAGTTGTAGATACAAAAGAAAAAGTAAAAGAAGACGAGAAAAATAAAATAAAGATTTCTATGGAAATTGATGAGAAGAAAAACTCTAATCATAAGTTATTATCTCTATCTAAAAATATAGAAAATGAATTAAATGAATATTCTATGAAAATAGTAAAGTTTAATTACAAACTTGAAGCTATAAGCAAGGATTTGAAAAATTTAGAAGATGAAATTAGACCATTTATTTCAAAATCGCTAGTAGATTTAAAAGAAAATAATTACGAAAATTCTTCAAAGCAAATTAAAAAGGAAGAATTATTTAATCTTCAAAAAAAATTGACGCAAGTCGGATTTTTCGATGAAAATTCCAAAGAAGATTTTGAAAAAGCCTACAAAGAATTTGAATTTTTAGATAAGCAAAAAATCGACCTTGAAAAGTCCAAAAAAGATATTGAAAAAATGATAAAAAAACTTGAAGAAGATATGAAAGATGAATTTATCAAAAATTTCAATATAATTGATGAAAAATTCCAAAGGATATTTAAGGAATTGTTTATGGGAGGAAAGTCAAAGCTAAGCCTTGATTCAAATGATTTATTAGATGCGGGAATTGATATATCTGCTTGCCCTCCAGGTAAAAGTACAAAAAATATAAGCTTATTATCTGGTGGAGAAAAATCACTAACGGCTGTAGCTTTATTATTTGCAATATTTGAAACAAATCCTGCTCCATTTTCTTTATTAGATGAGATTGATGCGGCTATGGACGAATCAAATATAAAAAGATATATAGATTATTTAAAATCCTTATCTGACAAAACTCAATTTATAATGATAACTCACAGACAAACTACCATGCAATTGGCAGAAAAAATTCATGGAGTCACAATTGGCGATGGTGGAATTTCAAAAATTTATTCAATAGATTTTGATGATGAAAAATAGAAGGAGAAAAAATGGCAATTAGAAATATAAGACAAGTTGGAGATCCTATTTTAAGAAAAACTTCAAAAGAAGTAAAAGAAGTTAACGATAGAATTAAAATTTTATTAGATGATATGGCAGAAACAATGTATAAGGCTGATGGAGTTGGACTTGCAGCACCACAAGTAGGACTTTTAAAAAGAGTTATAGTTGTGGATGTTAGAGATGAAGACGGTTTGATTAAACTTGTAAATCCAGAAATTATTGAAAAAGATGGAGAACAAGTTGGAGTTGAAGGATGTCTTTCGGTTCCAAATTTCAATGCAAATGTAAAAAGACCTGCCCATGTTGTTGTAAAATATTTAGACGAAAATGGAGATGAGAAAAAAATAGAAGCTGAAGGCCTAAAAGCTGTAGCTCTTTGCCATGAAATTGATCATTTAAATGGGATTTTATTTATAGATAATTATGAAGAGGAAGTTAAATTTGACGAATAAAATAAATATATGTTTTATGGGAAGTCCAAAGTTTTCACTAGAAACTTTGGATATTCTTAATAAAAACGAAAATATAAACCTAAGTTTAGTTGTAAGTGGAAAAGATAAAAAAAGAAATAGAAATAAATTTAAGCCAACAGTAGTTAAGCAATATGCTTTGGATAATAATATTGAAGTTGTTACTCCAGATAGTGTAAACACAGATGAATTTATAAATTTATTAAAAGAAAAAAATATTGATTATATAGTAGTAGTTGCTTTTGGTCAGTTGATAAAAGAAAAATTATTAGAAGAATATAAAAATAAAATAATCAACTTGCATCCATCATCTTTACCAAAATACAGAGGCTCTAGTCCAGTACAATTTAGCCTATTAAATGGTGACAAAAAAACTCATGCATCAGCCATGCTTATAGAAAAAGGAATGGATTCTGGAGATATTTTAAATCAAAAAGAAGTTGAAATAAAGGCTGAAGATGATTTTACATCTTTAAGTGAAAAACTATCAAAAATTGGAAGTGAAGTTATACTTGAGTCTGTATTAAATTATGATGAGTTTATGAAAAACAGAACAAAGCAAGATAATGACAAGGCAACTTTTACAAAAAAAATTACAAAAGAAATGGGAAAGATTGATTTTAATCAATCAAAAGAAGAAATAATAAATAAAATTAGAGCTTTTGTAGAATTTCCAAAAGCATATTTTTCATATAAAAATGAAAATGTAAAAATTTTAAAAGCAAGCTCAGTTGAAATTGAAAATCCAAAAATATCTTTTGTATATAAGGCTAACAAAAATGACAAAATTATTATTGGCTGTAAAAATGGCGGGATAAGAATTGAAAAAATTCAATTTCCAGGCAAAAAAGCTATGGATACAAAATCTTTTTTACTTGGAAATGATTTTGAAGAAGGAATTTATTTAGGATAATATGGAAGATTTTAAATTAATATTAGATGGACTTTATAGAATTTCCTACAAAAATGAAAAATCTACAGATATTATTAATGAAATAGCAAAAAAAGTAGAAGACATTTCCTATATAACAAAAAACATATATGGAGTTTTGGAAAATAAGTTATATCTTGAGTACATTTTGGCAAAATTGTCAAAAATAAAAGTGAAAAAATTGGACAAAAAAGTAAAACTTATTTTGTTAATTGGAATTTATAATATTCATTTTTTAGATAGAAAAAATTATGCAATAGTAAATGAATTAGTAAATATTACCAAAAAAGTTTCTTTTAAATCAAAATCTTTTGTAAATGCTATTTTAAGATCTTATATAAGAGATGAAAAAAATTTATCAAAAATAAATATAGAAAATGATGAAGAATTTAATTCGATAAAATATTCTATGCCTTTGTGGATTATAAAATATTTGAATGATTCATACGGGAAAGATTATACTCAAAAATTTTTAGAATCTTTGAATAAGGAAAGAAAATTATCTATAAGGATAAATAAAACAAAAATCACAAGAGAAAAATTAAAAAATCTTTTGGAAGATAAGGGATATATTGTAGAAGACTCTTTGATTTCAACTTTAAGCCTTGTAATTAAAAATCCTAAGTCTTTAGCAAGCACAGAAGAATTTAAAAAAGGATTTTTTACAATCCAATCAGAAGCTTCTATAAAAGTTTGTGAGATTCTTAATCCTAAAAAAAATTCAAATATTTTAGATATATGTGCAGCTCCAGGAACAAAGACATCTTTATTAGCTGAGCTTTGCGAAAATTCATCAAAAATAATCGCAAATGATATTTCTTTTAATAAATTATCAAAAATAAATGAAAATATTAAAAGATTAGGACTAAAAAATATAGAAATTACAAATTTTGATGCTAGTATTTTAAAGGAAGAATACAAAGAAAAATTTGATTATATTTTATGCGATTTGCCATGTTCTGGTCTTGGGGTTATGGATAGAAAACCAGAGATAAGATATAATAGGACTATGGAAGATGTTATTAGTCTTTCAAAACTTCAAAAAAATATTTTGGATAAGGCTTTTTTATATTTAAAAACAGGTGGGATTTTGGTATTTTCTACTTGTACAATTGGAAATATTGAAAATAAAGATAATTTCAATTATTTATCCAAGAAAAAAAGACTTAAAAATATAAAAATTAACGGAAAAGATTACTTGGAATTTAATAGTTTTGAAGATAAAACTGATGGATTTTTCTTAACAAAATTTGAAAAGATATGATTATGAAACAAACAATAAATGACAAAACTATCAAAGAATTAGAAGAAATTTTTTTAAATTTAGGATTTCAAAAATTTAGGGCAAAACAAGTTTTTAGGCAAATTCATGTAAATAAAATAAATGATTTTTTTAAAATGACTGATTTGTCAAAAGATATGAGGGAAAAATTAGATCAAATTTTCTATTTTCCAAAGATTAAAATTTTAAAAGAATTTAAATCTAACTTGGATAAAACAAAAAAATATTTATTTGAACTTGATGATAAAAATATTATTGAAGCTGTTTTTATGGAATACAATAATAGAAATACAATTTGTATTTCGTCACAAGTAGGATGCAAAATGGGATGCAAATTTTGTGCATCTACCAAAAATGGGCTTGAAAGATCTTTATTAGCATCTGAAATAATAGAAGAAATTTATCTTTTAGAAAGAGAAAATTCAGATATTAATAATATTGTTGTTATGGGAATAGGAGAGCCTTTAGACAATTTTTCAAATATAGAAAAATTTATTAAAATAATTACAGATGACAATGGAAGAAATTTATCTCACAGAGCAATAACAATTTCTACTGTAGGACTTGTTGATAAAATTTATAAGCTTGCAGATTTGGGATATGATATTAATTTGGCTGTTTCCCTACATTATGCTTTTGATAAAAAAAGAATGGAATATATGCCAAGTGCAAAAAAATATAAAATAAAAGATATTGTTAAAGCTTGTGATTATTATTTTGAAAAAACAAAAAGAAGAATTTCTTATGAATATGTTGTCATAGATGGGGTAAATAATTTAAAAGAAGACATTGATAAATTGGAGAAACTTTTTAAAGGTAAAAATATTCATATAAATCTTATTCCTTTAAATCCAATAGAAGAATTTAAATATTCAAAAACTAAGTCTAATGTAATGGATCAATTTCAAAAAAAATTATCAACTAGGGGTTTAAATGCAACTATAAGAAGATCAATGGGCTCAGATATTGATGCATCATGTGGACAACTTAGAAATAACTATGCGAGGTAGAAATGAAATTTAGTACTATTTCAAATATCGGCAAAGTAAGAAGCGAAAATCAGGATTATTATGGAAATCTTGATTTGGGAAATTATAGTTTTTTTATTGTAGCCGATGGTATGGGTGGATATAATGGAGGAGAAATTGCTTCAAAACTTGCAGCAAAATATTATTTAGAATATATAAAAAATTCTAATATTAAAGATTTTTCTTCTATTATTGACTTGCAAGAAGAAGCTTTACAAAATGCAAATGATAAAATTTTTTCTTTATCAAAATCATACGAAGAATATGCAAATATGGGAACAACTGTAGTTTGTGTTTGCATAGATTATGAAAAAAAATCTTATCATATAACACACATTGGAGATTCTCGATGCTACATATATTCAGATAAAAAATTACAACTTATAACTAGAGATCATTCTTTGGTAAATGATCTTATAGATTCAGGCTCTCTTACAGAAGATGAAGCAGAAAATTTTGCAAATAAGTCTACTATAACAAGAGCAGTTGGAGTAGGAAGTAAAATAAGACCAGATTCTAGGTCTTTGGATATGAAAGATAGTGATATAATGCTTATGGTTACTGACGGTTTGACAAATGAAGTTAGTGATGTAGAAATAGAAGCTATTATTGCCAATAATTCTACAGCTGATAAAATTTCATCAAGCCTAGTTGATTTGGCGATAAAAAATGGTGGACATGATAATATCACTGTAACTACAATTTTGATTTGAGGTAAGTATGGACAATATTATTTTAGGTAATAGGTATAAATTGCAAGATCTTATTGGTGTAGGAGGAATGGCAAAAGTTTATAAGGCGACTGATAGACTTCTACAAAGAGATGTAGCAATAAAAATTTTAAAAGATCAATATGCTGAAGATGAAGAATTTGTAAAGAAATTTTCTAATGAAGCTTTATCAGCAGCAAGACTTACACATGTAAATATTGTAAGTGTTTATGATATAGGCGAAGATTTAATTGAAGGCAAAAAAATTCATTATATAGTAATGGAATATGTTGAAGGAGAAACGCTAAAAGATAAAATTGATAGGGAAAAAAATCTATCTAATCATGATATAGTAGATTATTCAATTCAAATTGCCCAAGCACTTAATCAAGCTCATTCATCAAATATTATTCACAGAGATATAAAACCACAAAATATTTTGATGGATAAATATGGCTTATTAAAAGTTACAGATTTTGGGATAGCTAGAGTTTCTACAAATGCAACTATAACTTACACATCATCAATTTTGGGTACAGTTCATTATATTTCTCCAGAACAAGCCAAGGGCAAATTTGTTGATGAAAAATCAGATTTATATTCTCTTGGGGTTGTTATGTATGAAATGGCAACTGGTAAAGTTCCATTTGATGCGGATAATTCAGTTGGAATTGCAGTTATGCATATCCAAGATGAACCAGAAAGCCCAATCAAATTAAATGAAAATTTATCTCCAAGATTAAATGACATAATAATGAAACTTCTTCAAAAAGATCCACAAGAAAGATTTAAAAGTGCTAAAGAATTAATTAGGGCATTAGAAGATAATTCTTATGATATAGGATATTTCAAAAAAGAAGATACAGCAAAAATTCAAAAACCAAAAGATGAAATACAAGAAACATCTTTTATTCCTGTAGTTGAAAATAAAAAGAAAAAACAAAAACCAAAAAAAGAAGAAAATGAAGCTGTATATGTAACACCAACTGATGATTCGGATAAAAAATCTGAAAAAAAATCAAATAAAAGAAAGATTTTGCCATTTGTTTTGATGCTACTTGCAGTTATTGCGGCTGGATATTTTTATGCAAAATCAAAAGATTCAGACATGGTACAAGTGCCTACAGTTATAAATTTAAGTGAAGGAGAAGCTGTAGAAATTTTGGAAGAAAAAAATCTAAAGGCGAATGTATCTCGCTATGCAAATAGTTCTAATTACGAAAAAGGCAAGGTAATGGAACAAGATCCTAGTCCAAAAACAAAAGTTAAGAAAAACACAACTATAAATCTTGTTATAAGCCAAGGAAAAGAAGTTAAAGTTCCAAATCTTTCTGGCTTAACTTTAGATCAAGCTGAAGAAAAATTAAAAGAACATGATCTAGAATTGGGAAAAACAAATACAGAATATAGCGATAAGGTTGAAAAAGATAAAATTATTGAACAAGATCCTGAAAAAAATGAAAAAGTTCAAGCAGGTAGTGAAGTTGATGTTACAATAAGTTTGGGAAAAGAAGAACCTGAAGTTAAAAATGTAAAAGTTCCTTATTTTATAGGCTCATACGAAAAAGACGCAATCAATGTTGCAAAAGATGCAAATCTTACAGTTGAAAATATTTCTTATGAATATTCAGACGATTATAAAAAAGGAATTGTAATTGAACAATCTATTTCTGCTGGCACTCAAGTTGCTGAAGGCTCTAAAATTGATTTTGTTGTCTCAAATGGAAAAGATCCAAATAAAGATGACAGCAATGAAGAAAATCAAAATAAGCAAAAGCAAGTAAATGTAAAATTTACAATAAAAGGACCTCAAGATAAAGATAGTTTTAATGTGAAAGTTTACAAAATATCTGATAGTAACCAAAGAACAGATCTTTTATATAATGAAAATCATAGTTCATCAGAGCTTGATTCTAGTGGAAATATTAATTTAGATTTTAAATCTGTTGTAGGTACTAAAGTTGAGATTTTAGTAGATGATAAGTCTCAAGGAGTTTATGAAGTAAACAGATGATTGGTAAAATAATAAAATCACAAAAAGAAATATATTATGTTCTAACTGAACTTGATACTTTTATGTGCAAGGCTAGGGGAGTTTTTAGAAAAAAAAATATAAAACCTCTGGTTGGAGATAATGTAGAATTTGATGTTACAGAAAATTCTAAAGGCTATATTACAAAAATTTTAGATAGAAAAAATGAAATTAAAAGACCAAACATAGCAAATATTGACCAAATTTTATATTTTATTACTATAAAAAATCCTAGCCTTAATCTTTTTAATATTGATAAGTACCTAGCTATGTGTGAACATATAAATATTGATGTAGTAATAATAGTTTCCAAAAAAGATTTGGCAGATGAAAAAGATTTAGAATTTATAAAAATGTATGAAAAAATAGGTTATAAATTGGTTTTTATTGACAATTATAATGATTTTCCTAAAAATGAAATTTTAAAAATTTTGGATGGAAAAACTTCTGCTGTTTCTGGATCATCTGGTGTCGGCAAATCTACTTTTTTAAATAATCTTGTAGAAGATGAAATAGAAATCGGCACGATTTCAGAAAAATCTAAGAGAGGAAAAAATACAACTAGACATATTGAGATTTTTAATTTAGGAAAAAATACAAATATTTTTGATACACCTGGCTTTGATAGTTTTGATATTGATTTTATTGATGATGAAAAAGATTTAAAATATTGTTTTAAAGAATTTGATAATAATTCTTGTAAATTTAATAATTGTAATCATATCAATGAACCAAAGTGTAAAGTAAAAGATGATCTTTTAAAAGGATTTGTTGAAAAAACTAGGTATGAAAATTATTTGTTGTTGTTTGAAGAAATAAAAAAAAGGAGACAAACATGGTAGAGATAGCCCCATCACTTTTATCAGCAAATTTTTCTAATTTGCAAAAAGATTTAGACGAATTGAAAAAATCTAATATTAAATATCTTCATATTGATGTAATGGATGGGAAATTTGTCCCAAATATTTCTTTTGGTTTTCCTATAATAAAAGCGATTAGAAAAGATAATGATTTTGTTTTTGATACTCACTTGATGATTGAAGAGCCTATAAGATATATTGAAAATTTTAAAAAATGTGGATCTGATATAGTTACAATTCATTATGAAGCTTGCTCTAATTTGGATGAAACTATTGAAAAAATCAAATCTTTTGGTATGAAAGTTGGTCTTACTTTTAAACCAAAAACTGATATAAATAAAATTATTCCATATTTAGAAAAAATTGATTTGTGTCTTATTATGAGCGTTGAACCAGGTTTTGGCGGTCAATCTTTTATGGAAGATTCTTTAGAAAAAATCAAAAAAATCAGAGCACTTATCGATGAAAAAAATTTATCTTGCCTTATTGAAGTCGATGGGGGAATTAAAGATTTTAATTTAAAAAAAGTAATTGATGCAGGTGTTGATTTGGTTGTAAGTGGTTCTGATATTTTTTCTAATAATGAAAATTCAATTTCTAGACAAGTTGAAAAATATAAAAAAATAATAAATGAATAAAAAAATAAAAAATCTCTTTTGAAATTATTATTTTATAATTTCGAAAGAGATTTTTTTAATGAAAAAATAGTGCTTATAGCACTATAAAATTCTTATTAAGCTTTTTCTACTTTTCCGCTTTTTATACATTTAGTACAAACGTTGATTGTTTTTACGCTTCCATTAATTTTAGCTCTTAATTTATGAACGTTTGGTTTAAAGTTTCTATTTAGTCTTCTATGTGAGAAAGTAACTTTGTTACCAAATTTTGTACCTTTTCCACAGATATCACATTCTCTTGCCATACTTTACACCTCCAATGTCTTAGAAATATCTTAGTTATTATATCAAATTTATATTAAATTTTCAAATATAATCGCTACTTGCTATTATATAGAAAAACAGACAAAAAATCAAATAAGAGTATAATAAAAATAGATTTTAGTATGTAGTTAGCAAGGAGGCTTTATGGATTATAAGTCATTGTATGAAAATAAAGATTTTGGAATTATTAAATTTGATGGACAATTAAAAAATTATACAAATTTTGGCATTGGTGGAAAAGCTGATGTTTTGATAGAAGTAAAAGAAGAATATCAACTTGTAGATTTGATTAAGTTTAATAAAAAAAATAATATAGAAACAACTATAATTGGTAACGGAACAAATATTTTGGTTACGGATAAAGGAATTAGGGGTTGTGTTATAATTATTTCTAAAAATTATGACAGAATTTCTCTTGATGGAAATTTGTTGAGAGTAAGTGCAGGAGCTCTTCTTTCAAAGGCTAGTAAATTTTCTTTTGAAAATTCTTTAACTGGCATGGAAGAAGTTTCTGGAATTCCTGGAAGCGTTGGTGGAGCTGTTGCTATGAATGCAGGAGCCTATGGCGTTGAGATGAAAGATATAATTAAAAGTGTAAGATTAGTTTCTAAAACTGGGGAAATTTTAGAAGTTTCTAATGAGGATATGGATTTTTCTTATAGACATTCTAAGGTTTTTGATGATGATTTGGTTGTTTCTGAGGCGATTTTTGAATTAAAAAAAGATGATAAAGAAAAAATCTATGAAAAATATGAGGATTTTACAAATAGAAGGGTTACAAAACAACCTCTTGATAAAAAATCTGCAGGCTCTACTTTCAAAAGACCTGTAGGCTCTTTCGCATCAAAATTAATTGATGAATGTGGTTTGAAAGGTTATAGAAAAGGCGATTGTCAAGTTAGCGAAAAACATTGTGGATTTTTAATTAATAATGGCAATGCAAGTTATGAGGAAATGATTAATTTTATTGAGGAAGTTGCAAGTATTGTTTTTGAAAAAACTGGTTTTAAACTAGAAAGGGAAGTTAAAGTCATAGGAGAAAAATAGTGAAGGTAAAAATAATAACAGGACTTAGTGGCTCTGGAAAATCGACAGCTCTTAGAATTTTTGAAGATCTTGATTATTATGCTATGGATAATGTTCCTGCAAGACTTTTGGAAAGTTTTATAAAATTAAATAAACAGCAGGAAAAACCAATAGACAAGCTTGCTTGTGTTGTTGATTTTAGGTCTATAAAAGTTGATAAAAATTTGGTAGAAAATCTGGAAAATCTAAAAAAAATAAACGAAGATACTAAAATAATTTATCTTACAAGTCAAGATGAATCAATTTTAAAAAGATATAATGAACTAAGACGCCCTCATCCTTTGGGTTCTTTTGGAGATGTAAAAGATGGACTTATAAAGGAAAAAAGAGAATTGAAAAAAATTAAGGAAATGGCAGATATTATAATTGATACAAGCTCTTATAATAACAAGGATTTAAAAAAAGTTCTCCTTAATTTTTCTGAAAATAAAGAAAACTTTATTATAAATTTATTTTCTTTTGGATATAAAAATGGTCTTAGCCTTGATGTTGATGTAGTATTTGATTTGAGATTTTTGCCAAATCCTTTTTATATAAAAGATTTAAAGCACCTAAATGGTACTGACGAAAAACTGCAAGAATATCTTGATGGGTTTGAAATTGCAAATGACTTTAAAAATTTGGTGTATGAGAATTTGTTAAAGCTTATTCCATATTTTATAAAAGAGGGCAAAAACTCAATTTCTATTGGATTTGGTTGCACAGGAGGTCAACACAGGTCAGTTTATATGTGTGAAAAAATTTATGAAAAACTCAAGGATAGCGATTATATAGTTGTGAGAAAACACAGGGATAGGGAAAAATGGAAAAAATAAAATATTTAAAAATTTTACCATTTGAAAATATAAAAAATGCTAGAAACTTGGGAGGCTATCCAACCATTGATGGGGAAATTACTTCTTGGAACTCTTTTATTAGAAGTGCAAATCTTGATTCTTGTACAAAAAAGGATTTGGATTTATTGAAAGATTTAAATGTATCAACAATAATTGATTTAAGACGTGATGACGAAATCAAATATCATTATGAAAAAATCAAAATTTTAAAAGAAAAATTTTCCCATTACAATGTATCGCTTTCTCCAAGGCCAATGCGCCAAGAAGAAATCCAAAGATTAATAGAAAAAAAGGATACAATAGGAAAATCTTATATTACATTAATTGATAATTTTCCTGCTATAAAAAAGATTTTTGAAATAATGGCAAATGCTGATGGAAGTGTGCTTTTTCATTGCCAAGAAGGTAAAGATAGAACTGGAATTATTTCTATGATTTTATTTGGACTTGTAGGAGTTTTTAGGACAGATATTATGGCTGACTATGAAATTTCTTCTGCTAATTTGGGTTACGTAGATAGGTATGGACAAGATGAAAATGAAGCAGTTTTTAGGATAACTTCTCCATACAACATAAAAGAAGCCATGGAATATATAGAAAGAAAATATGGAACTTATGATGCATACTTAGAATATGCAGGTGTTGAAAAGAAAATTATAGAAAAAATTAAAGAAAAAATGATTGAATAGAGAGTGATTTGATGTCTTTTTCAAAAAGATGTAAAAAAGAAATATTAAAAAAAGAGCCTGATTATAAAGAGATTGATATGGAATTATTAGCCTACTTTTATTTTCAAGGCTCTATTAGGATAGTGAATAATTCTTACCAAATTTTATTTAAGGCTAGTGAGAACATAGAAGCAAGATATATTTACAAGATTATAAAAGAAAAATATACTTATTCTCCAGCTATGGAAATCCAAAATAAAAGAAAATTTTCAAAAGATAGGTCTTATGTTGTTTTGGTAGAAGATAGTGAAGTGGCAGATGAAATTTTAGCCCTTGCAGATTCTTATAGCTTATATGAATTTGAAAATTTTTATGAAAATATCAAAAGTAGGGATGAAAAAAAGATTATTTTAAAATTGGCATTTTTGCTTAAAGGCTCAATCAATGATCCCTATAGGGGCTATAATCTTGAAATAAATGTTCAACAAAAAGAAGAAGCACTTTTGATAGGAAAAATTATGGAAGAATTTTCTATAAATCCAAAATTAAATTTGAGAAATGATTCTTATTGTGTTTACATAAAAGATTCTGATAAAATTTCAGATTTTTTGGCTTTAATTGGAGCAAATAAATCACTTTTTGATTTAGAAAATGTAAGGGCAATGAAGTCTATTAGAAATGACATAAATAGGCAAACAAATTTCGACAAGGCAAATATTGATAGGACTGTAAAAGCAGCCTTTAGGCAAGTTGATGCAATAAATAAATTGAAAGAAAAAAATATTTTAGAAAATCAAGCAGAAGATTTGCAAAAAATTGCCGAATTAAGGCTTGCCTATCCTTATATTTCTCTTGAAGAATTGGGCAAAATGATGACGCCAGTCCTTTCAAAAGCTAAGGTTAATTACAGACTCCAAAAACTTATAAAACTTGCAGAAAGTGAGGAATGATGACAAATAATTTTACCCACCTCCACCTTCATACAGAATATTCACTTTTAGATGGTTTTACAAAAATTGATAAATTGATGGAAAAGCTAAAAGAATTTGGAATGGATTCTTGCGCAATAACAGATCATGGAAATATGTATGGGGTCATAGAATTTTATAAAAAATGCCAAGCTAATAATATCAAACCAATAATTGGCTGTGAAGTTTATATTTGTGAAAATGATTATAAAATAAAAACTCCCCAAAATAAAAGATATTACCATCTTATCCTTTTGGCAAAAAATAATAATGGCTATAAAAATCTTTTGAAAATTGTTTCAAAAGCTTACACACAAGGATATTATTACAAGCCAAGAATAGATTTTGAAGTTTTAAAAGAATACAAAGAAGATTTGATAGGTCTTTCGGCTTGCTTAAATGGAGAAATTAATCAAAGAATTTTAGAAAATGATATAGAAAAAGCATATTCTACAGCCGAAAAATATCTTGATTTATTTGGCAAAGAAAATTTTTATTTGGAAGTACAATATCACGGTTTAAAAGAACAAAAAAAAGTTAATGAAGTATTACTTCAAATTCACAAAGATTTGGCAATAGAATTAGTATGTACAAATGATGTTCATTATGTTGAAAAAAATGATGCCTTTTATCAAGATGTTTTATCATGTATCCAAACAGGTTCTTTATTAGAAGATGAAAATAGGATGAAAATGCCTGTTGATGAATTTTATCTAAAAGATTCTCAAATGATGGAAGAAATTTTTAAAGATTTTCCAAGAGCTTTTGAAAATACACAAAAAATTTCTGCTATGTGCAATGTTAGCCTAGAATTTCATAATCCCCACCTACCATATTTTACAAAACTTCCAAAAGATACAACAAATCTTGAATATCTAAAAATTCTAGTAAAAGAAGGTCTTATAAAAAAATACAAAAATTTAGATGAAAAAATTATAAAAAGAGCAAAAAAAGAAATCGACGTAATAAATAACATGGGTTATGTAGATTATTTTTTGATTGTTTGGGATTTTGTAAAATATGCCAAAGATAATAAGATTGCGGTAGGACCTGGTAGGGGATCAGCAGCAGGTTCAATTGTATCTTATGCTCTCGATATTACACAAATTGATCCTTTAAAATATGATTTGCTTTTTGAAAGATTTTTAAATCCAGAAAGAGTTTCAATGCCTGATATTGATATAGATTTTTGCTATGAAAATAGGGATAGGGTAGTTGAATATGTATATGAACTTTACGGACGAGATCATGTTTCGCAAATAGTAACTTTTGGTAGGATGCAGGCAAGAAATGCCATAAGAGATGTGGGAAGGGTTATGAATATTTCCTACAATAAGGTTGATAAAATAGCAAAATTAATTCCTCAAGCAATAGGAATGACAATCGATAAAGCTCTTGATTCTACTGAAAAGTTAGCTTACGAATATCAAAATGATGTTGAAACAAAAAGAATGATAGATACTGCAAGAAATATCGAAGCCTTACCAAGGCATACATCAATCCATGCAGCAGGAGTTGTTATAAGCAAGGAAATTTTAACAGATATTGTTCCACTTGCTTTATCAAACGATCAGATAGTTACCCAATTTAATATGACAGAAATTGAAGAATTGGGTTTGTTAAAGATGGATTTTTTGGGACTTAGAAATCTTACAGTAATTCAAGATACAATAAAGGATATAAAGAAAAATAAAGATATAGATATTGATCTTGGAGCAATTGATGAAAATAATCCAAAAGTAATAAGTCAATTTACCAAGGCTGAAACAGTTGGGATTTTTCAATTTGAATCAGCTGGTATGAGAAATTTTCTTAAAAATTTAAAACCAACAAGATTTGATGATTTGGTTGCGGCAAATTCACTTTTTAGACCAGGACCAATGGATCAAATTCCAAATTATATAAAAAACAAAATAAATCCACAAAATATATCCTACATAGATGATGCCCTAAAACCAATTCTTGAAGTAACTTATGGCATAATTGTATACCAAGAGCAAGTTATGCAAATTGTACAAAAACTTGCTGGATTTTCACTTGGGGAAGCTGACAATCTAAGACGAGCTATGAGCAAAAAGAAAATGAGCGTAATGGAAGCGAATAGGGAAATATTTGTTCATGGCAAGAAAAATCAAAATGGAGAATACGAAGTAAAAGGTTGTGTAAATAATGGTATTTCAGAAATTAATGCCAATAAGATATACGATGAAATGATTTCTTTTGCAAAATACGCCTTTAACAAATCTCACTCAGCGGCTTATTCCTTAGTAGCTATTCAAACTGCATTTTTGAAATATTATTTTAAAGAAGAATACATGGCAAATCTATTGACTTCAATTATGGGCAACTCTTCTAAAGTTTATTTATATATTTCAGAGGCAAAAAGACTTGGAATAAAAATTGTTCCACCAAATATAAATAAATCAAAAAGAAGATTTGTAGCAAGTGAAAATGAAATAGTATTTGGTCTTTCAGCTATAAAAAATGTTGGAGAAAATTTAATAGATTTAATTGTTAATTTAAGAAAAGAGAAAAATTTTAAAAGCTTTAAAGATTTTCTAGAAAGAATTGAGGCAAATGATCCAACAGTTTTAAATAAAAAAGCTTTGGAATCTCTTATAAAAGCTGGAGTTTTTGACTGTCTAGGATACAAAAGATCAGAGCTTATGGCAGTCCACGAAACAGCTCTCCAATCAATTCATGATAATGAGAAAGTGAATTTAAAAGGTCAAATGAATTTACTTGATTTTGACCAAAACAAAGAAGAAATAATTGATGACATAAAATTTCCGCCAGTTAATGAATATAAAAATAAGCAAAAATTAAAATTAGAAAAGGAAGTTTTAGGTTTTTATATTTCAGATCATCCCTTAAATTCTTTAGGAAATAATTTAAAAAATTATGTAAATTTTACAACGGAAATTTTAAATGAGCTAAGACCAGTAGATTTAGATAAATTTGACAATAAAAGTGTAAGGATGGCAGGAATTATTACAAATAAATCTGAAACCATGACAAAAAAAAGTACTTTAATGGCATTTTGTTCTTTGGAAGATATGTCTGGATCAATAGAAATGATAATTTTTCCAAATATTTATAAAGATGTAAAAAATATTATTGAAAATGATACACTTGTGATGGTTAGTGGAAATCTACAATCTAGTGATGATGAATTGAAATTGATTGTATCAAATATAAAAGAAATTGATGAAAATTCTTTTAAAAATTTGTATATAAAAATGGAATATGTAAGGTATAATAAAATACGAAAAGATCTAATGAGTAACCATGGTAGCACACCAGTGATAATTTATTTTTCTGACAAAAAAAAGACAGTCAAACTTGATAAAAGCTTGTGGATTGACCAAAATTCAGATATAATAAATTATCTGAAGTTGAAACTTGGGAAGGATAATGTTAAATTAATTTAAAGGAGAAACAATGAAAACAATAGGTATACTTACTAGTGGTGGCGATGCACCGGGAATGAATTCAGCGATTAGAGCTGCAGTAAGAACAGCCCTAAACAACGGAATGAGAGTCAAAGGAATAAGAAATGGATATGACGGGTTGATGAAAGGCGATATTTATGAAATGAATGTTTCATCGGTTGCCGATATTATCCATAAAGGTGGTACAATTCTTGGAACTGCAAGATCAACTGAGTTTAAAAATGCAGAAGGTCAAAAAAGAGGAGCTCAAATTCTTAAAGATTATGGAATCGAAGGACTAATCGTAATTGGTGGAGATGGTTCTTTTAAAGGAGCAAAGGCTCTTAGTGATTTGGGAATAAAAACCATAGGAATTCCGGGCACAATTGATAATGATATGGGCTATACAGATTTTACAATAGGATTTTTTACTGCAATTGAAACAGTAACTGATGCTATTGGGAAATTAAGAGATACTTCATCATCTCACGGAAGAGCAGTTGTAATAGAAGTTATGGGACGTAATTGTGGAGATTTAGCTTTATTTTCAGGACTTGCAGGTGGAGCAGAATCAATCATAGTTCCAGAACACAAATTCTCAATTGATGAAATAGTTGAAAAAGTAAATCATGGAAGAAAAAGAGGAAAATTACACCATCTTATAGTTCTTGCCGAAGGAGTTGGCAATCCATATACTGTTGCAAAAGAAGTTGAAGAAAGAAGTGGAGTTGAAACAAAAGTTACAGTTCTAGGCCACGTTCAAAGAGGAGGCTCTCCATCTTCAGCTGATAGATTATTAGGTTCTATTATGGGAGCAACAGCAGCAGAATTATTAAACGAAGAAAAAACAAATATAGCTTTGGGTTATACAAATGGAAAAATAAATCAAGTTAGCATAGATGAAGCAGTATCAATGAATTCTGATTTTAATGAAGATCTTTACAGACTTGCTAACAAATTATCTAAATAGGAATAAGTGGAGGATAAGTTATGAAACCAGATATATTAAAGAAAACCAAAATTGTATGTACAATAGGACCAGCTTCACAATCTCCAGAAGTTTTGGAGCAATTGATTAAAAATGGAATGAATGTTGCAAGATTAAATTTCTCACATGGATCTCATGAGGAACATCTTGAAAAAATTAAAACTATAAAAAGAATAAGAAGAAAATTAAATGTTCCTTTGGGACTTATGCTTGATACAAAAGGTCCAGAAATTAGAATTGGAAAATTTGAAGAAAAGGAATATTTCTTGAAACCAGATGATATTTTTACACTAACAACTAGAAATATTGTTGGAAACAAAGATATTGTATCAGTTTCATACGAAGGCTTACCACAAGATGTAGAAAAAGGCTCAATAATTTCAGTAGATGATGGTTTAATTCAACTTGAAGTAATTGAAATTAAAGATGGAACAGAAATAGTTTGTAGAGTACAAAATAATGGAGTAATTTCTAATAACAAAGGAGTAAATCTTCCAGGAAGAGTTACAAACCTACCATCAATCACACCAAAAGATGTGGATGATATTAAATTTGGAATTGAAAACGGCATTGACATGATAGCAGCATCTTTTGTTAGAAAAAAAGAAGACATTTATGATATAAGAAAAGTCCTTGAAGATCATGGCGGAGAAGATATTTTGATTATATCAAAAATAGAATCTCAAGAAGGTGTAGATAATGCTGATGAAATAATCGAAGCGAGCGATGGAATTATGGTTGCAAGAGGAGATTTGGGAGTAGAAATTAGAACAGAGCTTATACCTCTTGTGCAAAAAGAAATTATCAGAAAATGTAATAAGGCTGCAAAACCAGTAATTACAGCTACACAAATGCTAGATTCAATGCAAAGAAATCCAAGACCTACAAGAGCAGAAACAACTGACGTTGCAAATGCAATTATAGATGGAACAGATTGTGTAATGCTTTCAGGAGAAACAGCAGCAGGAAAATATCCAGTAGAAGCCGTTAAAACTATGAGAGATATTTGTATTACAACAGAATTATCAGACGATTTCGAAGAAAATATTTATCAAACAGAAATAGATAGAAAAATTACAACAACAAACGCAATTTCAAAATCAACTTGTACAATAGCAAGTCAATTGAGAGCAAAAGCTATAATTACTTGTACAGCATCAGGAAATACAGCAAAGGCAGTTTCTAAATTTAGACCAAGGACAAATATAATTGCATGTACAATAGATGAAAAAGTTGCAAGAAGATTGTCAGTGTCATGGGGAGTATATCCAATAATTGTAGATACAGCTTATGAAACAGACGAATTAATTGAAAGAGCAATAGTTGGAGCATTAAAAGAAAATTATGTACAAGAAGGAGATTTGACAGTTTTAACTGCAGGAATTCCACTTGGAGTTTCAGGAACATCAAATTTAATTAAAGTTCACGTAATAGGAGATATAATTGCAAACGGAACAGGAGTTGGAAACAAATCCGTTTCAGCAAAAGTTGTAGTTGGTTCAACAAAAGAAGAACTTGAAGGAAAATTTGAAGACGGCGATATAATCATTGCAAAATATACCGACAAAGATATAAACGAATTTATGGAAAGATCTTCAGGAGTTATTGCAGAAAATGGAGGACTAACAAGCCATACAGCAGTTGTAGCAATCCACTTTGGAATTCCAGCAATACTTGGAGTAAAAAACATTACAAACCTATTAGAAGATGGAGATACAATAACACTTGATCCACTTGGAGGAATAATCTACAAGGGAGAAGCAAAGGTATTATAATGGAAATAAAAAATATCAAAATAATTGATATTCTACAAGACGGTAGGGCAGTTGCAAAAACACAAAGCAAAACTGCCTTTATAGAAGGCGCAATTTACGGAGAAGTTTGCAATATAAAAGTAAATAATGAAAAAAAGAATTTCTTTGAAGCAGAAAAAACAAAAACTTTAGAGAAATCCCCCTACCTTAGAAAACCACCATGTCCATATTATTATGAATGTGGTGGTTGTTCTATTATGGATATAAATTATAAAAGTCAAATAAAATTAAAGAAAAATTTAATAAAAAATGCCCTATTAAAATCAGCAAAAATAAAAATTGATGATATAGAAATACTAGAAGGAGAAGAATTTGGATATAGAAATAAAATTAGGTTACAAATAAATAAGAACGGGAAACTTGCCTATAATAAAAAGTATTCCAATGACCTAGTAGAAATAAAAGATTGCCTTTTAGCAAAAGATTTAATAAGAAAAAATCTAGAAAAAATAGAAGAAATCACAAAAGAAATTACAAAAAAATATCCAGATAGCCTAGAAGAAATAACAATAAGAGCAAACGACAAAGAAATTCTTTTAAATATAAAAATTAAAGACGAAAAAATAATCCCATATATAAAAAATCAATACAAAAATTCAACTTATAACATAAACCTAATAAATAAAAAAGAAACAATAAATATTTCAGGCAAAAATCATCTTGTTTATAATCTTTTAGGGAAAAAATTTAAAATTACTATGAACGATTTTTACCAAGTAAATGATTATATGACAGAAAAATTATACAAAACAGCCAAAGATTTTCTAGGAGAAAATCAAAAAGTCCTAGATCTATTTTGTGGCTCAGCAACAAGCTCAATCGCCATAAACGATGACAATGTTGTAGGGATAGAAATAAACAAAAACGCCATAAAAGATGCAAAAGAAAACGCAAAAGAAAATGACCTAAAAGATTATAAATTCATAGCAAAAAATGCAAACTACATAGACGATAAATTTATAAAAAAAGAAAAAATAGACGCAATAGTAGTAGACCCACCAAGACGAGGATTAGATAAAGAGATAATAAAAACTATAGCAAAAACAAAAATAAAAAAAATAGTCTACATATCCTGCAACCCACAAACGCTAGCAAGAGATATAAAAAGATTCCAAGAAAAGGGATATAACTTAGAAAAAATCAAGGGATGTGATATGTTTTCAGAGACTATGCATGTGGAGACTATAGCGTTGATACAAAAGATGTAAATATAGAAATCCTGCATTTTAAGCAGTTTTATAAGCATTTTGTCTTCGATAAAGATGAAGAAGGATACATCAAAAAGACTCAAAAAAACTACATGGATGTAAGAGTTGTTTTGCAACTGGTATGAGGAAACACAAAAAATATAATTAACTCATTTTGTACTTTCTACAAGAGTAGCTTAAAAAGCTGCTCTTTTTTATTGAAGGGAGTAAGGAATTGTACATCCTTTTCAAAATACAAAACTCTCATAGCCAACTTTACATATTCGCTTTTATAACATATAATAAAAGCGTAAATGAGAGGAGGCGGACTATGAATACACTTAAAGAATATATACAAGAAAATTTAGTAATCACCAACAAAGAAGCAGAAGAACTTGGATATAGCAGGCATAATTTATCGGAATTAACAAAAAGCGGACAATTAGAAAGATTAAGACCAGGCCTATATCAATTAAAAGGAAAAGTAATAGACGATTTTATTTTAATATCATCAAACAGTAATCGAATTATATTTTCCCATCAAACAGCCCTATATCTACATGACCTATCAGATAGGACCCCAAATGTATTTCATATATCTGTACCCCAAGGCTACAATGCCAGCCATATCAAAAAGAGGTACGAAGATCTACAAGTTCACTATGTAAAAAAAGACCTATACGAAATTGGAAAGACAGAAATAAAATCACCACAAGGCAACCTTATTCCAGTTTACGATATAGATCGAACAATTTGCGATATCATAATCGAAAGAGAAAAAATAGATAAACAGATTTTTACAGAAGCCTTAAAAAGATACTTTAAATCAACAAATAAAAATCTAAGACGACTCATAAAATACAGTAGACTATTTAAAATAGAAGATGAAATTAGAAAATACATGGAGGTATTATCGTGATTAATATCGAGAGTATAAAGGGAAAGATAAGGAGCTTGGCAGAGAAGAAAAATCTAAAGTCGCAAGAAGTTCTTCAAATATATTTTTTCGAAAGATTTTTAGAAAGGCTATCTAAATCAAAGTACAAAAATAATTTTGTAATAAAGGGAGGATTCTTAATATCTTCCTTAATTGGTATTGAAAATAGAACAACTATGGACATGGACACAACCATAAAAGGCATAGCCCTAAAAGAAGAGAAAATAAAAGACATTGTAGAAGAAATTATAAATATCAATGTAGAAGATGGAATAAGATTTGAAATAAAAGACATCTCTTATATAAGAGAAGAAGATGAGTACGAAAACTTTAGAATTTCACTAATAGCAAATGTTGGGAAAACTAAAAACCCAATGAAACTAGACTTAACAACAGGAGATGCAATAACACCAAGGGAAATAGAATATACCTATCCCTGTATCTTTAGCAAAGAAAATATAAAAATAATGGCATACCCATTAGAAACAATTCTCGCAGAAAAATATGAAACCATAATCAGAAAAAATATAACAACAACACGAATGAGAGACTTTTATGATCTATACACCCTCTACAAACTAAAAAAAGATGATATAGATTATAAAATTTTAAAAGAAGCAATAGAAAGAATTTCCGACAAAAGAGTAAGTGATGAGATAATGCAAGACTATGACGAAATAATTGAAGGTATAAAAGAAGATTCATACCTAAGATCATTGTGGGAAGTATACCTCAATGAAAATAAGTATATTGGTGATCTGACCTTTGATAAGGTAGATGGTGTAGTTACAATTTTATCGAATAGAATTAGTGAGATGTAATTTAACAGACACTGTCTGGGAAATTGTAGAATTGAGAATGAGGAGTAGAATTAATATTCTTTTGTTTAATCTAAATGTTCTTTTAAAGAGAATGTTTTTATATTAAACGGACCTCTAATGGTATAATATAATAAATATTAGTTTTCAACGTTGAATACACAGAGAACTTTTAGCTATAGAAGATTATTCTAAAAAACTGATAGATTTGGATATGACAAATTTTGAGCTAATGCAAAATCGGAAGTTAGTATAAGTACTTTTATAAAATGAAGAATTTAAAAGATATAACTACGGATGTTTTGCTTAGGATATTTTATTTCTGGGATAGTTGTATTTAGGAAATAGTTGAATGCATTATGGAAAATAAATAGGAGTATTGGATATGTATTTATCAGAATTAAAAATTAAAAACTTTAGATGTTTTGATGATGGTGATTATGTAATTAAGTTTAATAATGGACTTAATGTTTTAGTTGGAGAGAATGATTCGGGTAAATCAGCAATAATAGATGCTATAAGATATGTACTAGGAACTACTGACATGAGCTGGAACAAATTAACTCCAGAAGATTTTTATAACGAAGACACGTCTTTAGAAATTGATATAGTATGCAAATTTCAAGGTTTAAATATAGAGGAAAGGTCAGCATTCTTAGAATGCCTTACTTACGAGGGAGAAAATGAAAAAAATGAATGTTTATATATAAATTGGAAAGCTAGGTATTTAAATACATATAATCCACCTAGAGCTTTAACTAGAATTACAACAGGATATAGTGGATCTGGAAATAATATTTCTCAAGAAGCTAGAGAACTGTTGAGGACAACTTATTTACATGCTTTAAGAGATGCTTATAGCGAAATGCGTTCTGGAAAAAATTCGAGGTTATCGAGAGTTATGCAAAATATTTCAAGTATCGATACTGGAAACGATAGTTATAATTATGGTGATAATTTAGATAAACTTTCTTTATTAGGAATTGCAAATTTATCAAATTATTTATTATCTAATCATAAAGCTTTGAGAGAAATTAATTTAGAAATGACTAAAATTATAAAAGAAAAAATGTTACTTGAAACTGATACCTTTAATACTACGCTGGAAGTTGCTGGATCAAATTTAAATGACAAAAGAAAAGTAATGTCATTACTAGAAAAATTAGATTTGGCAGTTGATAAAGATAGTAGTAGTTTAATGGGAAAAGTTGGTTTAGGAACTAGTAATTTGATGAGTATGGCTTGTGAACTTCTGTTACATAAAGATTCAAAGAATAATAATAAACCATGTTTTTTATTGATTGAAGAACCAGAAGCGCATATTCATGCTCAAAGGCAATTAAAATTAATTCAGTCTCTTGAAGATGATTCTGAAACTAATAATATACAAGTGATAATGACGACCCATTCACCTTTGCTAGCATCTGTTATAAAGCTATCAAATATTATTATTGTTAAAAAGGGAAGAACGTACTCATTATCAAAAGAATATACTAATTTATGTGAAGATGATTACGTTTATTTAGAAAAATATTTAGACGCAACAAAATCCAATCTTTTTTTTGCAAGAAGTGTAGTGATTGTTGAAGGACCAGGAGAAGCTCTGTTATTACCAACTATAGCAAAGTTACTGGGTTGTAGCTTTACTAATTATGGTGTTTCTTTAATTGATGTTCGAAGTACGGGTTTAAGAAGATATGCAAGAATTTTTCAAAGGCAAAATGATAAAGAATTATTGGATATTCATGTTTCTTGCATTACAGATAGAGATATTATGCCTGATTGTGCTCCACATATTTGTATAAATGAAAACTTCAATAATATTGAAAATTGGCCGGACAAGAAGATACGTAATTGGAGAGTAGAATCTGATTTTTCAGATGATGAAAAATGTAGATATTTATCGAATATAGAATCTAAAGCAAGTGGTCAAAGTGTTAAAACTTTTATTTCAGAACATTGGACTTTAGAGTATGATTTTGCATATGAAGGATTGCAAGATAAGAAAATGACTAAAATATTAACAACCTCTCTTATTAATGTGAGTTATAAGCCAATAAACAGAGATGTAAAAAATAAAGAGCTAAATAATATGCTTAATAGTTATAAAACAATAGAGGAAAAGGCTTCATATTTTTACAGTTATTTTACTTCAAAAAAAGCATCTAAAGCAGATTTTGCGCAAGAACTTTCAATAAATTTAGAAAAAGAATATTCAGATAAAGATAGTAATGAAATTGCAAGAGTAATTCCTAAATATCTGATAGAAGCAATAAAATATGTTACAAATGGAGCAAAGTATGAGAAGTATATTAAATGATTTGGAAATAACATCTCAAGACATTGAATGGATTACAAGAGTAATTGGTAACAAAATAAAGTTTGACGAATCAAGGATTGAAATAATTAAAAATATGCAATCTGTTGATATACAAGCATTTCCAGGAAGTGGAAAAACAACAATATTGATTTCAAAATTAGCAATACTTGCTAAAAAATGGAAATATTCAACGCGTGGTATTTGTGTATTATCACATACTAATGTAGCAAGAGAAGAGATAGAACGGAGGTTAGGAAATACAGAAGTAGGTCAAAAAATTTTATTGTACCCACACTTTATAGGAACTTTTCATTCTTTTTTTGATACTTTTGTCACTATACCATGGTTAAAATCAAGCGGATATAAAATAAACATTATTGATAGTGAAATGGTGACGAGGTATAGATGGAAAAAGATTCCGTATAAAACTAAATTGTATTTACAAAAACAGTATAAAAATGAAAAGATATGCGAGTACAAAGGCGATATTGGTAAAATAGATTGGGATAAGAATGGAAAAACGAAAGAAATTATTCTATCTATTATTGAAGATACTCAAAAAGATGGATACTTTACATTTGGAGAAATGTTACTTTTTGCTAAAAAAATATTGAATGAAAATAGAAATATTGCGAAATCAATGCAGCATAGGTTTCCTATTTTATTTATCGATGAAGCACAAGATACAGATGAGTCTCAATGGGAGCTATTAAATATGACATTTGGGAATGATTCTAATGTTGTTATGCAATGTTATGGTGATATGAATCAGGCTATATATAACAGTGTATCTATTAAGAACAATTCTAATTATTTCCCTAGAAATGCTCCACTATTATTGAAAGAAAGTAAGAGATTCAATCATAAAATCGCAGAATTAGCTAATTCAGTAGCAGTATCGGAAGAAAGAATGAGTGGGACTGATAATGATTTTTCTGATAGTATAAAAAATACTATATTTCTATTTGAAAAAGATAGTATTAATAAAGTTATTGATGAATTTGGGAGATTGGTTTTAAATTCTTTTACAGACGATGAGATAAAACAATACGATAAAGATGGAATACATGTAATAGGTATGATACATGATAAAAAAGAAGAAACAACAGAAAAGCAATTTCCAAAAGGTATATATGATTATTGGACAGATTATAGATTTTGCTCGGATAATAAATATAAAAATCCCAATTATATAATTACTTATCTTAGAAGAGGAAATAAAGCATTTAATTATTCTGGAGAAAATGAAGAACGAATAGAATATATATGTAAAGGAATCGTAAAACTAATAAACAATATAAATGGTACTATCAAAATATACGATAAAGGGAACTTATTTAATTCAATGCTAAAGGAATTACAAGAAGACAAAACAAAAATATTTAGAAATAAGATGTTGGATTTGATAAGTTGTATCAATGATTTATCAGAAGGCAACTGGGCAAATATATTAAATAAAATTCAGAGTATAATTAATTTGTTTTTTGATCAAGAAAAAAGTATTGAAGGGCTTGAATGTGTTAAATGGGTTGAAGATGAGATTGATATAAAAAATGAAAAAAATGTTATATATAAATACGTTGACAATGAAAAGAATAGAAGTGTAGATATGATATTTGGTAGTATTCACTCGGTAAAAGGGAAAACGCATTTAGCCACACTTGTTGTTGAAACATATATGAGAAAACATAATATAAAGTCAATAAACAATTATTTATATGGAGGAAAATCTAATATTAATAAAACTATGGAGAAAAGATTAAAATGTCAATATGTTGCATTGTCAAGAGCCAGAGGATTGGTTTGTATGGCTATCCCAAATGATTCTATAAATAACGATATTAAAGACGGATTACAAAAGGATGGATGGAATATAGTTAATGTATAAATAAATGGATTTTTAATTCTATATAAATTTAGAGAATTTCTAATAATTCTGTTGTAGTTAATCGTTAATTCGGCGAAGTAAACTCTTTTATGAGAGCATTCTTTTTTTATTTTTCATAAATCTATTTGCCATTTTATTCTCCTTTATAAAATATATTTCGGGGTCTTAGGG